>Ga0076237_108_pt1 | contig 1961 bp, 4 predicted proteins | sample RifGroF1_FD_67705 | JGI IMG/M metagenome (GOLD analysis project Ga0076237, IMG submission 67705) | Parcubacteria (Nomurabacteria) bacterium GW2011_GWF1_42_40 | reverse complement strand
TCTGCTTATATTACCCATATCCGGCATCCAACACACGGTAGTCAAAGGTGAAACTCTGGCAAACATTGCCAAACGCTACAAAGTAGATACCCTGACCATTACCAGTTTCAACGGAATTGACGCTGACGCCAAGCTGGCCATCGGCGACGAGCTGATAATTCCGGATGCCGAAATGCCGACCGACGACATTCCGAGTTCCACACCGAAGAAAAGCAACACGATTCAAAGCACGCTAAAAAATATTGCCGGCTATTTTATAAATCCGGTTCCCGAATTTAAACGAAAGAGCCAAGGTCTGCACGGTCCCGGCATGCGCGGGATTGATTTGGCGGCTCCGACCGGAACCCGTATTCTGGCTTCGGCGCCCGGAACGGTAATCTTCGCTCGCCTCGGGTATAATGGTGGATATGGCAACATGGTTACAATCCAGCATCCTAACGGCACCAAAACTCTCTATGCGCATATGTCCAGAATAGCGACGAAAGTCGGCGCGCGGGTTGAACGGGGAGAACTAATCGGCTACGTGGGTTCCACCGGGCGCTCTACCGGCCCGCATCTGCATTTTGAAGTCTTTGGCGCCAGAAATCCCGGCGCCGATTGGAGTTGGGCTCATCAGTAAAAAAACCCTTTCTTCTTTTTTTACTCAATTAAAACCAAAGCCAGCATTGCCAGGACTCCGGCGATGACCATGAGAAATTGCAAGGCGGAATATTTTAATTTTTTTGTTTTCTGAAGCTCGGGAATCAAGTCGGCAACCGCGATATAAATAAAGCCTCCGGCGGCAATCGGCAGGACCCAGAGGGTAAAGGCCTCCGCCAATCCTCCGAATAACAGAGCGATAGCCACTCCCAAAATAGCTGTCAATGCCGAAAAAAAATTCAGCCACAAAGCCCTTTTTCTGTCGTAGCCGGAATGAAGCAGAACCGCAAAATCCCCTATTTCCTGGGGAATTTCGTGCAAAACCACTGCTATTGTTGTCGCAATTCCGATTGGAATACTGACCAAAAAACTAACGCCGATGATTACTCCGTCTATCAGATTGTGAAAACCGTCGGTAAAAAGCAGCAATCTTCCCACTGGGTGTATTTGTGTTTCTTCTTTGTCTTCTCCGTGGTGGTGCCAGTGCAGGAATTTTTCTATTATAAAAAATACAAGGATGCCGGATATTGTCAAAAGACCCACAACGGCCGGACTAAAAGAACTTTCAAAGGCCTCCGGAATTAAATGAATGAACGCGTCGCCCAAAAGCGCGCCGACCGCCAGGCTGATAAACAAACTGACATATTTTTTTACAACTTCTTCCTTGAGCGAAATGGAAAAGACCCCTATCAGGGAAACCATGCTTACTATTATTACGCTCACGAAGGCATATATATAAATCGTTATCATGTGTGCTTATCGTATACCAAATAAAAATTATTTGCAAAATTTTGCCATAAAAAGCGATGGGCGGGTCGTCGGAAGATATTCTTTCCGACGCCCGCCCTTGATCAGCCAGCCAGCGCGTAGATCGCCACACCAGCCAGGATCCCAGCGACCGCGAGGGCCGCGAATGCAACAACGAGCAGAACCCTCTTTGCCACCGTCCACGATTTGGACGGCGGTTTCAGTGGGGGGGTTTCTTGCCCCCCTCCGAACAACGACGTTGCCATGGTGCCTCCTTTCGTTTTTGATACTACAATAAAAAAACTTTTTGTCAAATGAAGTAGAATATTTATCTTTTTTATGTTAAGATAATTCAGTTTTTAAGCCATAACGGGCCGTAGTATACCGGTAGTACAAGTGCTTTGGGAGCATTTAGACTGGGTTCAATTCCCAGCGGCCCGACAAGTTGAAGCCCAAGCGGGCCTGCCCGCCGAAGCTTTAGCGAAGGCGGGATTAGTTTAATGGTAAAATAACAGTTTTCCAAACTGTGGACAGGGGTTCGATTCCCCTATCCCGCACACTATAAAACAATATCT
>Ga0076237_141_pt1 | contig 5343 bp, 5 predicted proteins | sample RifGroF1_FD_67705 | JGI IMG/M metagenome (GOLD analysis project Ga0076237, IMG submission 67705) | Parcubacteria (Nomurabacteria) bacterium GW2011_GWF1_42_40 | reverse complement strand
AAGTGATTGAACAATCAGCTGAGGCCTCGTTTGCGCCAACAAGCGCAACGCCACCCAGAACTAAAACTGTTACAACCAAAACTCCAATAAGAAATTTTGATTTTAATAATTTACTCATATAATTTTCTAATTTCTACGCCATTAATTAGTTTCGACAAAACTAAAAGCGTATTTTTTCTATCGCCATTTTTTATCCGCTAATAAACTTATAATTGTTAATAATGCAGCGGAAAAAAATAACGAACAGATAATAACTAACATTGAAAACATAGCTATTTGGTTTTCAATGACCATTCCCCGCCAAAACTTTTGAAGCCCTGGCGGACTATTTATTTTATTCAAGATTTTTTCGACGAAATCAAGAATGAAAATAAATACATTTATGAATACAGAGTACACAAAAAGCGCGCAATCTGTAAACACCATAATATTATAATATATCCCAAAAAATTATGGCAATATACTATGTGGATAACCCCCACACCTATTTTGGTATCGTACTTTTAGTACGTTCTGACAAAGTCAGAACTATACCAAGATAGGTGTGGGGGATAACTCGGCTTTTAAGCCAATATCCATTAGCTTATATTCTCATATTTTTAGGCGAAAAGCAAGCCCCCACACCTATTTTTTGACTGCACCAATAGGCGCGTTTTTAAACGGTCAAAAAATAGGTGTGGGGGCAAGGCGCTCCAGTGGCTCTATTTTATAAAATATCTACTCCATCTTTTTTCCCCGGTTTTATTAAGGACACCATTTTTAACCATAGATGCAAGCTCTCTTTGAAGTGTTTTCTCGCTGGAAGAAGCAATAAAGGAACTTATTTCGGGTGTTGCCTGAACCTTGTCCTTTATGTCCTTTATAGTAGCGCTTCCTCCTGCAATTTTAATTATATTTGTAATATCATCGTGGCGTTGTTTTTTTAATGCCAGAAAATCTTTAGCATGTTTTTCCCGCGCCCCATTTCCTGAATTCGGATGTCCTATGTCCGAAAGATTTTTATCGGACAAGGCCTTGAGTAAAGTGTTGCCTTTTTGGACACCGATTCTGTGGTGTCCAATAGAAGTCCCTCTTTCAAAAACCCCGTCCTTGTTCCTCCCTCTTGCCGAGGGGGAAGTAGAATAAAGATCCAATCTTTCCCCGGAAGATGTTTCAAAAAATTCCACCAAATCAACTTTCTTATTTATTATACCGGTATTGCCGGTAGATTCTTGTATAGATTGATTTAATTCCGAAAACTCTTTCCTTAAAATATTGGTATTCATTTCGGAAATGATATTAATGGCGGAAGCGATATCCAAAAAGGACATAATTTCGGATATTTTAATCAAGGGAGTGTCAAGGTTCAACCTTGACATAGAAGTAATGTCCGATAAAATTTCTATTCCTAATGTCCTTAATTTATTTCTAAGAGGTTCGTCTTTGTCTATAATGTCCGTGACCATGTAAAGCGCGGTAATAAGCTTATGGGTTTTGGTATAAGACAAACCACCTTCTTGTTCTTCCCTCTTAGTAAGGGAGAGATTGGATGGGCGTGAATTAGTGTCCTTAAGATTTTTACTTTCTCTAAACATTTGTCCATTATATATAGGACAAGAGAAAAAGCAACTGCAAGCCGCAAAATTATTGCCAAATAACGCACGGATATTTTTTTACTAAAAAATGCCTGCTCATGCCTATCTGCGATAAAGGCCTGTGTCTTCAGCATCGCCTGAAAAGTAAAGCAGTTTACTTTTCAGTGTGCTCGCGCCGTCGCGCTCCCAAGTCGTTATTTGGCAACAATCTTGCTTTTTCAAAAGAAAATCAAGACATCAAAAAAACTTAAGAAAATGTTTTTAAGGGGTTTTGAGCGCGGCGGCGCGAAAACTTCAGGATTTTTTAAGCTTCAAAAAATCCGTACCGGCAAAAATATTATTCTTAAGTTTTTTTGATTTTTTGTGCTAAAATACTTTATATATGGTCCTCCTTCGCCAAGGATTCGGGCGGACGCGGGAAAAATTATGAAACAAAAAAAAGATAATAAAGAATACTCCACCGGATTAAAAACTCAAACCAAGCACGGAATTATCGCGGTCGTTTTATTTGTCCTGGCAGTATTCTTTCTGATGTCGTATTTTGACGCCGCGGGAAAAGCCGGAGCGTCCGTTTACGAAAAATTAAATTACCTGCTCGGTTTGGGATATGTCCTCCTGCCCGCTCTTTTTATTCTGCTCGGAGTATCTTTCATAAAATCCGAAGTGCCGAACATCGGATGGACGCGCACCATAAGCGGAATAATGTTTTTGCTTGCAAGCCTGGGAATAATAGACGTTGCCTCTGAAAATCACGCCGGCGGATTTTTCGGAGAAATTTTATCAACGCCGTTCATGGCTCTCTTTGACACGTATGCCAGCTCGGTCTTCCTCGGAGCGATTTTGATAATTTCAATTCTGATAATGTTTGACGCCAAACTCAGTTTGGCGCTCTTTGGAAAAATCTGGTCACTTATTCGCAGAAAGAAAACCCTCAACAACACTCGGGACTCTTTGAATGAAGATGAAATGGAAGAAGTGGAAAAAGTTTCTCTCCCCCTCCTTGATGAGGAGGGGGATGGGGGTGGTAATTCTAAAAAATCACCACCTCGCCTTTCAGGCACTCCTCCTCCACAAGGAGGAGACGAAGAAGAAATTCCAATCAGAAAAAGAAAAAACACACTGGGTTCTTACATCCCTCCCCCGCTATCGCTCCTTGAAGAAGACAAGGGCAAGCCCAACACCGGCGACATCAAAGCCAACGCAAACATCATCAAGCGCACGCTCGCCAACTTCGGCATTGAAGTAGAAATGGATGAAATCACAATCGGGCCGACGGTCACCCGCTACGCGCTCAAGCCGGCCGAAGGGATAAAACTCTCCCGCATTGTCGGACTGCAGAACGACCTGGCGCTTTCGCTGGCCGCGCACCCGATACGCATAGAAGCGCCGATACCGGGCAAGTCCCTGGTTGGAATTGAAATTCCGAACAGGTCAAAATCAATCGTCGGCCTGGCCACCCTTCTTTCCGACGACAAATTTCAACATTCTTCAAAACCCTTAATGACCGCTCTCGGGCGCAATATTTCAGGCAAGGCGGTTTTTGGCAATTTGGCCAGGATGCCGCATGTTCTGGTCGCCGGCACGACTGGTTCGGGAAAATCGGTAAGCATCCATTCAATGATTACTTCCCTTTTATACCGCAATGGACCGGATGATTTGAAATTCATATTAATAGACCCGAAACGGGTAGAACTTACTCTGTATAACAACATTCCGCACCTGCTTACTCCCGTCATTACCGAAGCGAAAAAGACAATTTTGGCCTTGAAATGGGCGGCTAAAGAGATGGACCGCCGTTACGACATATTGGAAGCCGAATCGGTGCGCGACATAGAGTCGTATCATGCGAATATTTGGGGTAAAAGACCACCTCGCCCTTCGGGCACTCCTCCTCAACGAGGAGGAGAAGCTCCCCTCCTTAATAAGGAGGGGGTTGAGGGTGGTGTGGACCGCCTGCCATACATTATTATTGTCATTGACGAACTGGCGGACATAATGAGCACTTACCCGAGAGAGCTTGAAAGCGCCATTGTCCGTCTGGCGCAAATGTCCAGGGCGGTGGGCATTCATTTGATACTCTCCACCCAGCGTCCGGAAGTAAACATCATTACCGGACTGATTAAAGCCAATATTCCGACTCGTGTCGCTTTGAAAGTTTCTTCGCAGGTGGATTCGCGCACAATATTGGACGCCGGCGGAGCGGAAAAACTCCTTGGCGCCGGCGATATGCTTTACTCTTCGGGTGAAACCCAACCGGAACGTTTGCAAAGCGCGTTCATTTCCGAATCGGAAGTCAAAAAAGTTGTAAAGTATCTGGCTAATGCCTACCGGGACGAAGTGTCCGACGAGATAACATTGACCGGGGGCTCTATTTCGGCCGACTCGCCTCGCTGGAGCTCCGGCGAAGCGGGTAGAAGTATTTTTTCCGCCCAAGGCGGATCCGCCCTTGGCGGAGAAATGTTCAATAATACAGAAGATGACGATGATGATGAAATGTATGAAGAAGCCCGCATCTGCGTTATGGAAGCCGGAAAGGCCTCCACTTCTTATTTGCAGAGAAAATTAAAACTGGGCTACGCACGGGCAGCGCGGCTGATGGATAAATTGGAAGAGCGCGGAGTTATCGGTCCGGGAGACGGCGCCAAACCGAGAGAAGTGCTGGAAAAAATAGAACGGACGGAAACCGGAGAAAATATTATCTAGTCCCATATGTCAGACATAGGGGAGTCCCCCTATGTCTGACATATGGGAAAAAACACAATGAACAGCAACACAAAAAAAATCATCAAAATATCGGGGCTTTCTGTTTTTTTTATTTTGATTGTTATTTACGCCTTTTTCCGTTCCCACGACTTAATTTTCGGAGTAAAAATAAAAAATGTGAACTTGACAGATGGCGCCACGATTAACGAAAGTATAATAAAAGTCATGGGTAATGCCAGAAATGCCATAAAGTTAACTTTAAACGGCCGAGAAATTTCAATAAATCAGCAAGGCGACTTTGAAGAAACGATTGCGCTTTTGGAGGGATATAATATAATCAACATCAAAGCAGAGGACAAATTCGGATATATGGACGAGAAAAATTATCAAGTAATGTTAAAATAGTATGCTAAACAAGAAAAAACCTGCCCGACACGCTGACGCGAGTCATGCGGGCGGGGAGAAAAAGGAAGACAAAACGGTGGGAGAAGCGGTTTTGAGCGACACCCTTAAAGCTATCCAAACGAAATTTGGCGAGGGCGCAATAATGAAATTCGGCAACGCGCCCAAGGTGGATGTGAACGTCATACCGACCGGTTCCATCGGGCTTGATATGGCGCTCGGAGTGGGCGGAATACCGCGCGGGAGGATTATTGAAATATTCGGACCGGAATCTTCCGGCAAGACGACTCTTTCCCTCCATATTGTGGGAGAAGCGCAGAAGCTCGGCGGAGTTTGCGCGTATATCGATGCCGAACACGCGATGGACCCGGATTATACGAAAAAACTCGGGGTGAACATAAACGATCTGCTCATTTCCCAGCGTCAAAACCCCCTTTCGGTGCTCATGATCCAGTTCGGAAAACACGTCATCCAAAAGCAATACTGGTTGCCGAACGTAAGGTGGATCTCCGCCGGAATCAGACAAATATTTCAGCTCTCCCAACTTCAGCCACAATACCGCCATTCGCTGTTCACCCCGGCTGCCGTATTTCGAAACATCTTTGTAATCATAACTCCCCCCTCCCCCTCTTACGGCAAAGACACGAGCCGGAGGCGAGAAGTT
>Ga0076237_140_pt1 | contig 5383 bp, 5 predicted proteins | sample RifGroF1_FD_67705 | JGI IMG/M metagenome (GOLD analysis project Ga0076237, IMG submission 67705) | Parcubacteria (Nomurabacteria) bacterium GW2011_GWF1_42_40 | reverse complement strand
CATGAGTCCGCCGAGATCTCTGCCTCCAACATCGGTATCAAGCATGTCTTGAAGGGTGGCAATCAGGCTTTCCAACACTTCGCTGAAGTCAGACTTACCTGATTGATAGGCTTCCTTTGCCGCGCCTATCACGCTTTCGACCTTTTTCCAGCGAGCTTCCATTTGCCCACTCTCCTCTCGCATGGTTTTCTGATTCTTAAACTCGATCTTGTCGCCTTCTGGAAACCTTTCGTCGGCTAGATCGTTCTTCTTTTTCATTTTTTTGTCTTGCATATGAATGTGATTAAATTGATTAATCCTCGACCTTTTCGATGGTTAACTTGAGTTTGTGACCCAAGTCGATTTTGGAAGATTCCTCTTTGGAGAGGTAAACCGTATGCACTCGGCCTTGGTCTTCCTGCAAGGACACGATGCAATCGCCGCCACTCAAGGTCTTGCTCAATACAATTGCGGTGATCACCTTGGTTGTCTGATTATTTTTTGCCATAGCGTTATTGGTTAATTGTTTTTCGACCTCGACCGATAATTGGAATTCTCGACAGCACGCTTCTTAAGAAGCCGGGACGCGCTTGCGGAGATGGTGGTGGCAACGCGTCCGGTGGAGCACCTGCTTCCGATATAGGTGGAGGTTCTCCCGGCTGAATTACTGGTTCTTTACCTTGAGTAGTTTCGTTTTTTTCTTCACCAAGAATTACGACTCGATACGCCTCTTTGCCCATTTCTTCGAGGATCATTTCCTGAATCGCGCGCTTTCGCTTTTTCCATTGTTTGATTTCATCGGGGCTGTTCGGATCAGGTTTGTCCTGCGCCACAAACTTGTCGTAAAGGAGCAAAGACTGATTAAGTCGAGCCTGCTGGTCGGGAGGCACGACCGGATCAACAGTCACCACGGCATCGACCTTTACTTCTTTGTCCGCCATTGTGAATTCCTTAAAGCTGACTTCGTCCCCGATTACGCGATATAATTTGTCTTCTTCAATAAATTCCTGGTTCATCTCTATCAGCATGTTGGCCAAGCTGCTCAGCGTCTCGGATAAGTTTTGAGCGAAAGAACTTAAGCGTAAGTTGCTCTGACCGATGAGCATAGCCACTTTGCCCAGCGGTTCATCGGGAGACTTTGGCATGCCTTGGGCATATTCGGAGATAGCCAGCGTCCGCTCAATCTCATCACGCAAGGCTCTTTCTTCGTTCACTCCCATGAGGCTAATATCGGGCAATCGTTCGACTACCACGTCATCCATCTTACGAAGCTCCCATTTTGCACCCGGCGCGAAAATAATATCGTTTTTGGAAATGCCGGAGTCTTTGCGAATCTTAATTACCGGATCAAGCATGAGAATGACATCGTCCATGCGCTGGTTGCGAAGATCGGCGATTTCAACAATAGTCGTTTCAACCGGCTCAATATGGCCAATGCCCCAAAGTTCCCAGTTGACTTCGTGATCTGCCAAGTTCAGGAAGATTCGGCCGTGATTCACTTTTTTATATGGATTCTCATCATCGCGCATTATCACTTCACGGTTGCCGAACGTGATCAGTTTTCCTTCTTCAAAGTCGTAGCACTCCCACAGCTCGATCTGCTTTTCCGGTTCGTACTTTTCTCCGGTGACTTTAATTACTGAGTTGGAAGTTTCTACCGATTCTGAACTTTGAATCTGTCCCATCTTTTTGGTGTTCACCTCATATCGTTCCTTTTTCCAATCCTCGACTTGTTTTGCTTCGAGGAAATTCACATTTTTATAAAGTGCGTTTTCGCCGCGGGCTTTTTCTTCGCGCTCGATCTTGTCTTTTGATTTCAAAATGCGGCGGATAAGCCACGGGCAATCTTCTTCTAAGTCTTCAGTTTCGGGAGCGGGCAAAATGTCCCACAGGTCGCAGATGGTGAGGAACGGATCATCGTGATCAATACTTTCATCGGTAAGCCAGGTCAGCATGCCGATTCCGTTCCCATATGTAGAAGCGGATTTTACCCACTTGGGAAGTTTTTTCGACAGTTTAATAATGTCGAAATCGTAGCCAACCAGATCATTCCAGGCACCAATAGATTTTGATTCAGTGTCTTTTTTGTCTCGTGGAAGAATGCGCGTTTTTCGTTTAGCGGTCGCAAGACGCGAGGCTACTGTTTCCACGATCTGAAATGCAATCGGAGGCATGAGCCTGGTCTGGTACGCGTAGTTTGTTTTTTCCTGATAGGCCCGGTAGTGCTTGTACATGCGAAGCCACTTTGCACGATAAGGGCGCAGGTATTCTTCTGCGCGTGTGAATCGCTTTTTCCATTTTTCAATGAGCACCTGCTCGTCGGCCGATGGCGAATAAACCTCCTTTTTGGAAGTTTCTTCTTCTTTAATTTTTTGAGGTGATGCTGATTCCGCCATAGGAAATAAAATAAGCCGAGACCCTTTTAAGGCTCGGCTCAATTATTTCCAATCTGGTTCCTGTCGGTTCAATGCGAGGCCGAAGCCTCAAGAGGATAAACAAAAAGCGGGACTACCACTTCTCGTCATCACGACAGCCATAATAAAATAGCTGTTGATGACAGAAGTCGTAGCCCCGTCTCGTTTAGCCCGGTAAACCCGGACGCCGTCAGGCAATCGCTTTCTGTTGAGTAAATTATAGCACAATACAAAAACACCTTGCAATAGGTGTTCTGTGTACAACGATTCTACTCTTTGCGGGATCGTTTTGCATAAAGCCCGCCGCCAAGAGTAGAAACCTTTCGGTCTCAACGTATGAGTTTCCCCACACGACCATCCAAGGATCCCTGACGACGGGTTCTATACCTTGGATGGATTAATGCCATGCCTGTCGAAAATTACTACGACAGGTTTAGGCAATTCAATTGTACCTTCATTATATCAATAAAATTAAATTTTGAACATATGTAAAAAGAGAAAGGGGCTATCCACGATGTGTTGTGGATAGCCCCAATTTTTTCGACCGCCTGCGGCGGAATTCAAGGGATCAAAAGCCCCAAGAATTCAAGACCTCAAGGATCGATTTACTGCGAGAGGAAGCCGGACACCGACCCGAAGAGGTCGAGCGGGCTGCCAACGAAGTACGCGTCGAACCCGACCCCGCCGCCGTGGAAGCGGAAGTAGGGAGACCCGGAGAAGCCGCCAAAGGCCACCGGAGAGAACTCGTCGCCAGAACAATCCATGTCCAGTTCCTCCCAACGGACGAGCCGTTCGGGATGAGTCAGAACGATGGAACCGACTGCGAGACTTCCGAGACCGAACTCGTTGGCCACGAAGACCTCACGAGCCCGACGGACGGACTTGCCGCGATGGCGCATGCCGAGCTGGGCAGCGACGATCAGGATGTCGCCCTTCTGCGTTTCGGCGATGAGATCCAGCGCGTGCGCCGTGCGAGCGTGAACCCGCAGTTGCGCCGGCGTGATCTGACCCTCACGGTAGTTGTAGAACGACCGGGAGTCGGCGATCTTGGTGTGAACGATCTGGACTGCCTGGCAGTACTTCTGGATCGGATCGGTCACTTCGGGGAAGTGCTTTGCCGCCAGTGCGTCCACCGAGGGAATCGCGAACCATCCTTCGGCACCGTTCGGGAGTTCCGGCAAGGTCTTGGCGAATTCGAGCGCGTGGCTCGGATCGAGACCGAAGATCTTGGCGATCGCCTTGATCTGGTCGTTGATCGGCTTCGGCCCTTTGTACTCCTTCGGGTACGTGTAGTTGGAACGAACTTCCTCGTTGGCGTACTGGTTGGACTGGGACAGATCAGCGATGAGCTTCGCGATCCCGTCCTGCAGTTCGCCACCGCGCTCGTTGAGCCGCTGTGCACGTGCCTCGTCGAGCTTGGACTTGTTGTAGACGGCCTCGAAGAGACCGGTTGCGTGGAGACCTTTCGGGTCTCGGCTGGTGATCAATGTCTGTGACATCGTCATCCTCCTTCTATGTTTGGATTTGCCAGAGTCGCTCCGGCTAACGGCTTCCTCTGCATGAGGTAGCGCAATAGGCATAAAATAGCCCTTACGCCCAATGCGCTACCTCATAAATAAGCCTGTTTTTAAAGAACTGATTCTGACGCTTAAGTATAGCAAATATAGGCCGTTATGTCAAGTATTTGGCCATATCCCCTTCTTTAGGATATAATACGCTTGAGTATAGGCTAATGTACAGTCGTCCATGGATTACTGTCGCCGAACTCTATCATTTCAACGATAACAACCAGAGTCATGGAGACTACGGTTTCCAAGAGAGTGTTGTGTTGAGGAGATACTGCTTGTCCTCGTCTGGTGCAGGTTTCGCCGCAAGGCGGATGCTGTTAAATTAAGTTCAAGGCTAAGAGCGTATAGTTCCGTTTCCAACGGGAAGTAAAGTTCAAGGCCTGGTGACACAGATGGATGAGGGCAATTATCCGGAGGCCGATGGCGACTTCTCCAAGTCTCCCTACTTCAACTTCAACGACGGCAAGGTCAAGTTCGACACGAACTTCGTTGACAACCCGAACGACAACTTCGGTTCGGTGTCCGGCTTCCTCTCGAAGTCTCTCCGCAGCAAGAAAGGGTATCCGCAAAACGGATACCCTTTCTCTTAATCAAGACTTGGTGGATCGAATCCAACCGCCAAGCATGCGGCCGATCTCATCCACTATACTTTCCAATGCTACGTACTTTTTCGAATCGATGGCCCTAACGTCTTTCATAAGGCGAATAAAGACCCTGAGAAGGTTGAGCTTGAGGCTGCATCGTTCCAATGTCGGCCCTTTCGCTTGCTTCTGTTCGCCGCTCGCTTGAAGTATGCTTTCAATCACGTCAAGAATCAGTTGCTCGCATCGTTCGAAGATCGTGAATCGATCTTGTTTGGGCACGACCTTTCTGTACTCATGAAAGAGTTTGAACAGGTCGTACGCTTTCTTGAAGATCGGGATATCGAAGTCATTCATGGTTATGAAGATTTATAAGGAATTATTCAATCGAATCGCATCGCTAGAAAACATCGTTGCGGCGTGGGAGGAATTTCGAAGCGATAAAGGCAAAAAGGCCGATGTTCAGGCTTTTGAGTTTTCGCTTGAGCAAAATCTCTTTTCCCTACATCGCGATTTGATTGCCAAACGCTACTCACACGGGCCGTATAAGGGTTTCTATATCCGCGATCCGAAAGTGCGCCACATTCACAAGGCCACGGTGCGCGACAGGGTTTTGCACCATGCGGTTTTCCGAATTCTGAATCCCATTTTTGAGAAGACCTTTATCGCCAATTCGTTTTCGTGTCGCATCGGCAAAGGAACACACAAAGGCGTGCTGGCCGCCGAGAGCATGATCCGAAGAGAGAGCCGAAACTACACAAGACCTTGCTTCGCACTCAAGTGCGATGTGCGGAAGTTTTTTGATTCGATTGATCACGAAATTCTGTTGGCAATTCTCAAG
>Ga0076237_139_pt1 | contig 5618 bp, 5 predicted proteins | sample RifGroF1_FD_67705 | JGI IMG/M metagenome (GOLD analysis project Ga0076237, IMG submission 67705) | Parcubacteria (Nomurabacteria) bacterium GW2011_GWF1_42_40 | reverse complement strand
TTTTCTGTAGTGTTTTATCTCTTTCGCGATTTCCTTTATCGGCTGGATAGTTCCGATTTCGTTATTGGCGTACATCACCGAGACCAGGACGGTATTGTTTTTAATTTCTTTTTTTATTTTTTCCGGGTCAACGATTCCGTTTTTTTCAACCGGCACAATAGATACCTGCGCAAGTTTTCTTTTCTCCAGCATTCTGCATGTTTCCAAAACCGACGGATGTTCAATGTTTGTGGTAATAATATGCGGAAGAAACCTCACCTCCTTCCCCCTCTCCTTGACAAGGAGAGGGACTGGGAAGAGGTGTATTAGCCCCTGGATTGCCAGGTTGTTGCTTTCCGTTCCTCCCGAAGTAAAAATTATTTCCTCCGGCCGCGCCTTCAAAACACCGGCAACTTCCCTGCGCGCGTTTTTGAGTTTCTTTTGCGCTTCTACCCCGAGTACATGTATTGAACTCGGATTTGGCGATACCGAAGCGGCATAATCCAAATATATTATCTTTGATTTTCGCATAAAAATAGTATATATTGAAAATGTATGAATACAAAGCTAGAAATTGCTTTTTTTGTTTTTACCGGAATCGTTATTTTGGCCGGCGCCATTTGGACGATTGTTACTGAAAAACGCCTGAAGATATTTTTTCTGGGTAGGAAAGCGAAGGATTTGGAAGACACTATTATTATACTGGAACAAGAAATTACCAAGTTGAATAAGGCAAGAGACAATATTGAAAAAGAGATTGTCGCGATAAACACCAAACTCAAAAAGAGCATCCGCGGACTTGAAGCGATACGCTTTAATCCGTTTCCCGACCAAGGCAGCAACCAAAGTTTTGCCATTGGTATGCTGGATGAAGAAGGCGACGGTTTGGTAATTTCCAGTTTGTATTCCCGTGAACGGATGAGCATTTTCGCCAAACCCGTCAAGAACGGCAAATCCGAATATGAACTTTCGACTGAAGAAAAAGAGGCCTTAAGACGAGCAGAGGTTAAATAAAAAAAAATTAAAAATGGATAAACAAAATCAAAATCAGAATACCCGCCCGAACGACCGTCAGGTCGGGCAGGCATCTGTAAGGCCGCCGGTAGTGGTGGTAATGGGACACATTGACCATGGAAAATCCACCCTGCTGGATTATATAAGAAAAACGAATGTGGTTGAATGCGAAACCGGAGGCATTACCCAATGCATTTCCGCTTATGAAGTCGAGGTTCCGATGCCGGATTCGGCCGGGTCGGGAAAAATCACTTTCCTTGATACTCCCGGACACGAGGCCTTTTCAAAAATGCGCGAACGCGGCGCGGAGATAGCCGACATCGCCATTTTGGTTGTCTCGGCCGAGGACGGAGTAAAGCCACAGACAATTGAGGCCTGGAAAACTATTGTGGAATCCAAGATTCCATGCATCGTCGCGATAAATAAGATAGACAAGCCGGGCGCCAATATAGAAAAAACAAAAAACGAATTGGCGGAAAACGAAATCTATCTGGAAAATTACGGAGGCAAGGTGCCGTTTGCGGAAATTTCCGCGAAAGACGGCGTGGGGGTGGATAATCTTCTGTCGCTCATTTTGATTATGGCGGAAATGGAAGGATTCACCGGCAACAAGGAAGAGAACGCTTCCGGTTTTGTCATTGAAGTAAACCTGGGTCCGAAACGCGGAATCCTGGCGACCTTGATTATTAAAAACGGTTCCATTAAAAAAGGAATGACCGTTGCCGTGGAAGACAGCCTGTGTTCCACGCGGATAATTGAAAACTTCAAGGGAGAAACGATAGAAAACGCCTCGTTTTCTTCCCCGGTGCGCATCGTGGGCTTTAATAAGATGCCGAGAGTCGGCGCGCGGTTCGAATCTTTCGAAAAAAAATCCGAAGCGGAAAAATACGCAAACGCCTGGCTGGAAACCCCGACGTCCAAAGGAGTCGGGGTCCCGACCTCTGATGAAAATCAAGGCGTCGGGAAAAAAGAAAATACAAAGAAAATAATACCAATAATACTCAAAGCTGATGTTTCCGGCTCTATTGAAGCAATTGAAAAAGAAATCGCCAAGATAAAAAACGATAACGCGGAATTCCGGATTGTGGCAAAAGGCATCGGCCCCATTTCCGAGTCAGACATCAAAGGCGTGTCTTCAGGGGTTGATGTGTTGGTCGTCGGATTCAACGTAAAGGCCGACAAGAGCGCCATTGAAATGGCGCAAAAAAGAGGCATCACGCTTTCCTTCTTTGAAATTATTTATAAAATGACGGAATGGCTGGAAACCCAAATGGAAGAAAGAAGGCCGAGAGTAGAAACGGTTGAAACCACCGGCCGAGCCAAGATTATTCGGGCTTTTAGCCGCACCAAGGAACGCCAGATAATCGGCGGCAAGGTTTTGGTCGGACAAATCAACTTAAACAGCGTCGTCCGGATAATGCGCCGGGAATTTGAAATCGGCCGGGGAAAAATAGTGAATCTGGAAAAAAATAAGGTAAAAACAAGCTCGGTGGAAGAAGGCGCGGAATTCGGAATGATGATTGAATCCAAGACGGAGATTGCGGCGGGAGATGCGATAGAAGCGTTTTCAATAACGCAAAAATAACGTGGAGAAGGTTTGGATTTTTTCGAGAGACAAGGTGGTGACTGCGCGAGGAAGGAGAAAAAATCCAAACTTGCGGAACTAAAATCATATGGAAAGAAACGAAAAGGTGGCAAATCAGATAAAAGAGTTGGCGGCGCAGTTTTTAGAACGCGAAAATGACCGCACTTCTTTAATCACGGTCACAACGGCTTCTTGCTCTCCGGATCTGAAACGAGCAACAATATTTATAACCGTTCTTCCCGACTCTAAAGAAAGGGCCGCTTTGGGGTTTGTAAAAAGGCAACTGAAAGAATTGCGGGAATTTTTGAAAAAAAATATACCGATAAAAATTATTCCTTTCCTTGATGCGGAAATAGATTTGGGCGAAAAAAACCGACAGAAAATTGACGAACTGCTAAGGAATGGTTAGGATTAGATTGTTTTCATCGGCCTGGTCGCCCCACCGACGCTAAAGCTTTGGCGGGCAGGCAAGTAGAAAAGTTTTGAGTTGGCCTGGTAGCCAAGTAGTAAGGCATTCCTCTGCAAAAGGAATATACGCGGGTGCGATTCCCGCCCAGGTCTCCGTTTGTAATTTGAAAATTTAAGCATTATAATTGCCCGGGTGGCGTAATTGGTAGCCGCAGGAGACTTAAAATTTCCCGACCGCAAGGTTGTGTGGGTTCGAGTCCCACCCCGGGCACTCTGTTTTTAAAAAAAACAAATATACGCGCCCATAGCTCAGCTGGTAGAGCAGATCCCTCTTAAGGATAAGGTCGGGGGTTCGATCCCCTCTGGGCGCACAATACTGGAAAGGTTTCAACTGCTTGAAATCTTTCCAGTATTGTGCGGGCCACAGCCATGTTTTTTCAGGAGAAAAAACAGGCGAGGCAGGGTCGTGAAAATTTTTGAGCGACGGCGAGAAAATTATTCCTGACCACAATTTGCATTTGCCGGGGTGGCGAAATTGGCAGACGCACTTGCCTTAGGAGCAAGCGAGAGTAATCTCATGGGAGTTCAAATCTCCCCCCCGGCACCAGTAGGAAATTACAAGTTTGAAGGGTTCGCCTCGCTTCGCTCGGCGACTAATTTGTATTGGATTTTAGTGGTAAAAATGAATTGGCGATTCCGTTAGAAGCAGAAAAGAAAAATTCTCAAATTATTAACTAATTAACCCAATAAAACTATGAAATACATAATCTACGCCAGAAAAAGCACTGAAGAAGATAACCGTCAAGTATTGAGTATTGAAGCTTAACTTGTTGAACTCAAAGAATTTGCCGCCAAAGTAGTAAATTTTTCAATCATTTTTATTGAAAAATTTACTAGAATGATTTATACTTTAATCGTTCAAAAACTTGAAACTGTCGTTCGTGTAGCTCCCCGCCTGTGTCGAGGTTTCGGCGGGCAGGCGCCGCCTTTCCGTCCGTCGCCTTTAAATATTCTTATTTAAAATCAAAATGGTTAAACGAACAAGAGTTATATTGGTTCTGATTATAGTTCCGATTTTGTTTTTGCTTCTATACCCTTTTCCAGAAAAGCCTCTTTTTAATTTAGATAGTTCCGTTCTGCTTGAATACTTAAAAGTTGGTGGTTTGGAGGGCCACTCAAATTTAAAGGTATTCAATGATGGTTCTGCGAAATATCAAATGGGATTCCTTGGAAACGTTTATCAGACTCAATTATCATCAGAGGACTTTAATAGTCTTAAACAATTTATAGCCCAAGAAAAATACACCATTAAAAGGAATTCTTTTTTATCAAAATGGTTTTTGACCATGAAGGGGCAATTTATTATGGATTTCGGAATATCTAGGTCTTTGGTTAATCACGATGGCAAAACTATTTCCATTAAACCCGACGAACCAATTGATTTAATCAGTGATAAAATTAGGTCTAGGATGATGGAAGAATTTGTTGAAAAAGCGAAAGCTATGGAATCTGAAGAAAAACAATCAAAACTTTTTTGTGATTTAATTAAAAATTCTCAATTTTATTCGGTTAAACAAAAAGGGGTCGGTTTGGGTCCAGATGGCCCGGTAATGGGTTATTGGACGGTAAGTTTTAGCGGAAATGAGGTTTTTTGGCATCATTCTGACGTTGCAGAAAAGGGAATATACTCTTGCTACGGAGACGTTATCAACGTAAAACTGATCCTGGACGATGCTTTTAAAGTAATCTATAATTCTGACAGAGGTGTTTTGTCTTGGCAGGGTGATGAGTATATAAAACTTGTAGAAACTAATGATGTTGTCTGTCCGATTCCCGAATATACCAGCCCCCATTGTCCAAAAGTTATTACCAAAGCCAGAAACCTTAAAACCGGCGAAGTCAAAGAATTTCCCGACGCTTGTTTGCCTGAGTGCTGGGCAGAATATTAATCGTCAATATATGAAAATTATAAAATTAATCACTTTTCTTGTCGGAGCTGGGGTTGTCTTTAGTCTATTAATATCAATGGAGGGTTCTTGTCTGGAATCGGGTCGGATTATATTGATATTTCTTCTACTTTTTGGTTTTGGATTTTTTGTCCTAAGGAAGCATTGGCCTCTCTTTAGCATTAGAGAACCAGCCAAATTCGCTGGTCAGCCTGAAATTCCGACTAGATATACTAAAGTAAAAGCGGCAGTTTCCTCTTTTTTATTAGCCGTTGCAAATCTTGTTATACAGATTTTATTTTGGAATTCGCCCTTTTTCCAGGGTGGATTTGAGTTTAGCCAATATGTGAGAAATAATTTTGTAGGTAGGAATGCGGAACCTTTCTATTGGGGAACTGCAATCTGGGGGGTCCTTGGAAGTTTAGTTATGAATATTATGCTGATTTATTACTTTTATAGGATCATTCAAAATACAGGTAGCATTAAAAGAAAATGCTGGCTTATCATATCCGCATATCTTATCGTTACTTTTATTAATGCAATTGCTATATTTTTAATAGGCGTTTTTACTTAGGTTTAAAGGCTGAGTGTTTAGTTAACCTTCAGAGGTGACACTTTTAATTGATAATCTCGCCACTTTTCAATCGGTATCATGCCATTGAGATATTTTCCTAAATGTATTCTAT
>Ga0076237_138_pt1 | contig 5787 bp, 5 predicted proteins | sample RifGroF1_FD_67705 | JGI IMG/M metagenome (GOLD analysis project Ga0076237, IMG submission 67705) | Parcubacteria (Nomurabacteria) bacterium GW2011_GWF1_42_40 | reverse complement strand
ATTGTTGAATTTGATAAGAAGCCCCCTGCGCGTCTTGGGATGGATTAATAAAAGTTTCCACCCGTTTTTGAAGATAAGGCGTAGAATAAACCAGAGCTCCGAGTAAAATTGCCAGCCCGAGACCGGCACCTAAAATATATCTAATGGGAACACCGGAAACAAAAAGCATTGATACGCCGGTAACAGCAATTAAAATGAAGTTTTTAGTATCGGGTTGTTTGAGTAAAATTAAAGCGATAACCGCAAGCATTATCCCAAGCGGCAAAATACCGAATCTAAAATCTTGCACTTTATTTTTTACCCAAGACAACCACGCCGCAAAATAAATCACGAATCCGAATTTTAAGAATTCTACCGGTTGAAATCTGGCAAAACCAAGATCTATCCATCTTTCCGCCCCGCCATGACTCCATCCTAGAGAAGGGATAAAAACCGCCGCCGTCAATAATATTGATCCGAAAAAAATCAAAAAAGAATATTTGCGCCAGAATTTATAATCAATTTTTAGGCATAAATACATTCCTACAAGACCTAACCCAAGTCCCAAAATTAATTGGCTAAAAAGTATTGAGTAAAAAGTTTTTTCATTTTTAGCCAGGACTCCGAGCGACGCCGAAATAAACATGGCAACTCCGACGGCCAGCAAGAGACCGACAATTATCAGAAAAAACTTATCTACTTTTTTTTCTTTCATTGCTTTTTCCCGTCTTCTATCTGCTGATAATGGCTAAAATTATGCCGATAATGGCAAAAACCACCGAGAGAATCCAGAAACGCATTGTTACTTTGTATGGTGACCAGCCGATGGCTTCAAAATGGTGGTGTATGGGCGCTAACCTAAAAATTCTTTTACCTCCACGTAATTTCTTTGAAACAAGTTGTAAAATAACCGAACCGGATGTAATAACGAGTGGTAGAGCGACAACGGGAAGGATTAGGACCGAATCGGTAAGGAATGCTAAGGTCGCCAGGGTGATAGTGAGCCCCATGACACCCGTCTCTCCCATATAAAATCTAGCCGGCGGAATATTGAACCAAAGAAAGGCTAGGATGGCGCCGGTTATAACTCCAGAAAAGGCGGCAATGTCTATTTGGTTGTTGGCATAAGCTATCGCCGAATAAGCGGTAAATATGGCGGCCAGCACTCCGCCCGAGAGCCCGTCAATGCCGTCAATAACCCCGCCGGAAAAAGTGGCAAGCGCAACAATCATGAAAAACGGAATAATCAGAATGTCCAGGTAAATTTCCCCGCCGAAAGGAATATGGAGAGAAGTCATGCCCAGCTTATAGAAAAACCAGAGGCCTATCAAAAAAGAAATCAGAGCGATGAGAAAGGCCTTCCATTTGCGCCAGGATTTGTCGTCGCGAGCAAATTTTCCAGTACCATAAATTTGAATCAAGTCATCCCATAGACCTATCAATGAACCGACTAAAAGTGTGAAAAGTGGTATGAATGTCTGATTACGGCTCAAAAAATTCATTTTCTCCGTATAGAGAGTTGGAAACATTATTGAAACGAGATAAAAAATAAGCGTGGTGAAGAGAACACCCATCCAGATTATTATTCCGCCTGCGCGAGGAGTTCGGAGTTCCGCTTCCTCGTTGTGAATTTTCGGAAAGTCGGAAGTGTTTATATTGGTGTTCCGGGAATACTTCTTCCACATCCTGTATTTGTAGAAAAAATGCGTCGCAACCGGGGTCAATAAAAGGCCCATAAAAAAGGCCACAGTCGTCGGCAGAAAGATTTTAATCAGGTCCAAATACATAGGATGAGTATAGCATTTTTTGATTAAAATGCATCCGTGTGTTATTGTCTTTAAGTGAATAATCTAACTTTCAAACACATATTGCCGGTCGCCGTATTAATCCTGCTATGTATTCCGATAGCGACTTCTTCGCTTCTGGACTTGGAGCAAAAAAGAGAAAATGAATTGCTTTTGGAGCAAGAGCGGATTCAAAAAGAGGCCGAATTGAAAATTTACCTGATGGGTAAATTTGAACCGGCAGAAAGGAAGGATTTTTCCTTGATACCCGAGAAATACAATGTCGGAGGATACGGGATGTATTTACGGACGGAAACCCTGGATGCATTCTCGCAGATGGCGAACCAAGCGGAGCAAGACGGGGTAAATTTAAGAATCGCTTCCGCCACCCGGAACTTTACCTATCAAAAAAGCATCTGGGAAAACAAGTGGACCGGTGTGGCCTATGTGGACGGAGAAAATCTTACGAAAAGCATTCCGAATGGACTGGAAAGGTTCAAAAAGATATTGGAATATAGCTCCGTTCCAGGCACTTCGCGCCATCATTGGGGTACCGATATAGATATCAATAACGCGAACCTCTCGTATTTCGGGACGAAAGAAGGTAAAAAGGTGTATGAGTGGCTGGTAAATAATGCTTGGATGTTCGGCTTTTGCCAGCCCTATAATTTAAAAGGGAGCGAACGGCTGACCGGCTACAATGAAGAAAAATGGCATTGGTCCTATCTTCCACTTGCCCAAAATTTTACGCAAGAATATAAAAATTTAATCAAGACAGAAGACATCAACGGCTTCCTGGGCGCTGAATATGGTCCGGGAATAAATTTAATCAGCGACTACGTCCTCGGAATTAATCCGGAGTGCCTCTAATCTACGCTATGGCGTAGATTGATTTATGTTATCACTTTTGGACGGCCGTCAAATTTGATAACATTAATACATCTCTGCCTGGTAGCACTTTTCGCAATATACAATTTCCGGCCTATCCGGAGCATAAGAGGTCTCAAATTCCACCGGGCACCTTGCCCCGCCCTGGCGCGGGTCCCCCGCCCCGTGGAAATGATTTTCTTTCTTACACATACATGAACGGTGCCAAAGTTTGAAAGGGTTGGTTCGTTTAACCCGCGCCTGGTGCCGGCAATGAAAACATCTCCTCGGAATAGGTATGTTCATTTTCTTATAAAAATTCAGTTCGTTCGAGACAATCTTGTAATTTCTCTTGCAGTTTGTGCACGCCAAAATTTCTTCCAGAATTGAATCGCCGACATCATCGATTGATTCGGGAATTTTTCCCGGCAATAAAGTTTCTTTGCCGGTAGTTTTTTGTATGTTGTTTTGCCAATTATACCCCGCTTCATTTGCTTCTTTTTTCGCAAGCGGAAATTGTTCCATAGCGCAAGATTCGTTATAGCCGAAATATGAAAGTTCTACCGGAAAATATTCCCCGTATGAATACTTATTACCTTTTTTATCTAAAAAAGGCATGGTATCCATGTGCTCCATAATTTTAGGCATAAGTTCCCCATATTGTTCTTTGGTATATTGTTTATTAAAAATGCAATAATTCGTATTGCGTAGCCCCACACAGCCGAAAACATGCTTGCAGTTGTGGCAATCGTAAAGAAATTGCGAGTCAACGCAGGCCAAGCAGATTTCCGAATATTTGGTCTGATATGACTTACTACAAAGAATGCATTCATATATCCAATTGCTCTCTGACCGGATATTCATGCAGTCCACAATATCTTTGCCTTTCAATATGAAGAAGCTGTACATGACATTTTCCACGTACCATCCGGAAAAGCACATATAGCAATTCTTGGAAAACCACCAGTCGTGGGTGTATTCGCAGTTCAAGCTGGCAATCCCGTCGTCATTAACAATTGCCATGTGCGGGACTCTTTTCATCAACTCAATGAATTGGGCAAAAAATGGCTTTGAAAAATCATAGTCAACCCCGTAACTTTTCGGATCCCATTTATCACTCCACCAGCATTTATTGCAGTACACAATAATCCCGGAATCCGGATGGTAAATGGAAATAATTCCTTTGCCGCACAGGTCACATTTGCGATTATAAAGGGACATATTGTTCCTCCAGGCCCAACGCCTCTGCCTCCGGCAGTCCGGACAAAAGGTTGGCGGGGGAACCTTTATTTTCTCGTAAAATCCGAAATCATCCGGTTCTATAGTAAAATTCTTTTTGCAATTAACACAATTTTTTATATCCTGTTTCATTTTATTTATATTATCACTTTTGGACGGCCGTCAAATTTGATAACATTAATACACTTCTGCCTGATAGCATTTCTCGCAGTATATGATTTCCGGTCGGTTGGGGGCGTAGGATGTTTCAAATTTGTTAAGGCAACCCTTTTTCATACATTTGCGGTGCCAGAGTTTACGTGGGTTACGCAAGACAAACCTGTCTTGTCTGCGACATGAAAAACATTTTTCTGGAATAGGTAGGTTGAGTATTTTGCATAATGAAAGTTCTAAAGGAATAATTTTGAAAGCGGTTATGCATAAGGGATATTTTTCTTTTTCACTGGAGGAGTTTTGTGAAGAGCATTGAATTGTTTCTTTTGCAAGATTTTCCTTTATATCGCTAAAAGTTTTCGGCAGATTTTTAGTCAGAAGCGTTATTTGATAATCGCGGGGTGGCCGGTCATACCAGGTGTAACCCTTTTTAAGGACTTCATTTTTGGTTAGGGGGAAATAATCTTGCGCCATTGACTCGTTGTAGGCAAACGGTGAGACCCGCGCCGGGAAATATTCCCCCCATTCCTTTGTCTTCCTCATGTGCTCAATTATCTCACTTTTGAGTTTGGTATATTGCTCCTTTGTGTATTGCTTGTTTAATATGCAGTATTGCCCTTTTTTAAGACCAAAACATCCAAAACAATTATCCGTTGTAAAGCACATATCGCAGTAACATGAATCCGTTATGCTGTTAAAACAACTTCTGATAAACATTGACCGGTGCGGCGACTCAACCCCTTGAACTTCATACGATAATTCACCAATAATTACTTCCGTGCAATCCTGACAATCAGCCGTCTTAAACCACACATCTTGCATATACGCAGTATCTTTAAGAAGATGACAATTAAATACACGTCGTGCTCGTTGCGTACTTCCTATATAATCTCCTGTCGAATTTTGAATTTTTGAACCATGATAATATTTTACCGGAGTACTAATGTTAAGTTCCATAACTTTTTTTTTCGATTCTTCTATGGAACTCCTATTAAATGAAAATTTTTTTAATTTTTCTTCATATTGCGTTTTTGTAAGAGCTTTATTAAACCAATAATATTGCCTCTTGCGGAGACCCACACATCCAAAACAATTCAAACATCCCCTGTCTGAAAAATTTTACAACGTGGCCGAAAGGTATGATACTCCCTATTTGATTTTAGGAGATATCACATGACAGCTAACACTAGGCTCTTGATTGTACTTATCATAATCGGCGCGCTTGTACTGGCGGTTTATCCAGCTCATGCGGATGGGATTATAGGTGATCCGCTATGTAATCCAGGAGGCGGGATTCAATGTAACATTATCTATTTACCAGTGGTTAGTAATAGTTGTCCTGTTATCTTTGGATTTTACACTTGTTTGTCTAGTCCGCCTAATCAACCATAGGAGAATATCATGATTATTGCATTGGGTTTCATCTGTTTAGGAGGTTTCGTCTTGATTGGTTTTCTAATGTCAATCGGTGATGATTCTAATCAGAATGAGGAGGATATCTAAAATGAATAAATACGGGCCTGGCGAGAGACTGAATAGAGCGAGATATACATTACCAGTTATCCCTACACAACGCGAAAGCGTGAAATTAGGGACGTTGATCCTAATCGGCGCAAATCGCCTGTTAGATTTGGCTGTAGCGGCGTTCGTGATCTACTTGGTTTATCTCTTGATTATGCGTCAAGATATCCTGGCCGCGATTCTCACCTATGGGATTAGATAACAGATAATAAGCGCATCTGGCAGAATCAATCCTAGATGCGCT
>Ga0076237_130_pt1 | contig 7583 bp, 7 predicted proteins | sample RifGroF1_FD_67705 | JGI IMG/M metagenome (GOLD analysis project Ga0076237, IMG submission 67705) | Parcubacteria (Nomurabacteria) bacterium GW2011_GWF1_42_40 | reverse complement strand
CCTCGTTTGTTGGTATAATAGAAAGCATGTTTTTGACTGAAGAAAAAATAAAAGAACTGACAAAGAAAGCAAATGATATACGTCAGAGTATTATTGAAATGCTGGTGGAAGCGGGGAGCGGACACACCGCCGGACCGCTCGGGATGGCAGATATTTTTACCCTTTTTTATTTTCATGTTTTAAAACACAATCCCAGCGATCCGGCTTGGGAAGAGCGCGACCGGTTGGTCCTTTCCAACGGGCACATCTGCCCGGTCTTATACGCAACCATGGCGCACGCAGGGTATTTTCCCCTGGAAGAATTGAAGACCTTGCGCAAATTCGGTACCCGGCTACAGGGGCATCCGCACCGCGAATATCTGCCCTATGTGGAGACCTCATCCGGGCCTCTCGGTTTGGGGCTTTCCCAAGCAATTGGGATGGCTTTGGCGGACCGAATGGATAAGAAAGACCGAGATAGATTTATTTATTGTTTTATGTCGGACGGAGAGCTTGACGAAGGAAATTCCTGGGAAGCGGTAATGCTTGCGGGAAAAAATAAATTGCGAAATTTAATCGCGATTGTTGACCGAAATAATATTCAAATTGAAGGATTTACCGAAGATGTGATGCCGCTTGAACCGCTTCATAGTAAATGGAAATCTTTTAACTGGCATGTAATAGAAGTTTCCGGACATGATTTTAGAATGTTGAATGAAGTAATAGAAGAAGCGCAAACGATTTATGAAAAACCGACGGTCATTATCGCGCACACGATACCCGGCAAAGAAGTGAAAGAGTTTGAACGCGATTATCATTGGCACGGCAAACCGCCAAGCAAAAAGGAGGCGGAAATGGCGCTGAAAGAATTAAGGACGCTGGGCGGCAAAATTAAAAGCGAGCATCAGTGAGTAGAAAGTTCATAAAATTATAAAGTTTGTAAAGTTATGCTTAATCCTAAATTAAAATTAAATCCGAAAATTTTTAACTCCGATGTTGAGCAGATCCCTATCCGTAAAGGTTTCGGGCAAGGGTTGCTTCAAGCAGGCGAGACGGATAACAATGTGGTGGGGCTTTGCGCGGATTTGACGGAAAGTACCCAAATGAATTTATTTGCCGATAAATTTCCGGAGAGATTCGTGCAGGTTGGGGTTGCCGAACAAAATTTGGCAACCATTGCCTCCGGAATGGCAGCTATGGGAAAAATTCCTTTCTGCTCTTCTTACGCCATGTTTTCTCCCGGGCGCAACTGGGAGCAAATAAGAACGACGATAACATACAACGACCGGCCTGTGAAAATCGTGGGCTCGCATTCGGGAGTTTCTGTCGGCCCTGACGGGGGAACACACCAAGCCCTGGAAGACATTGCTCTCATGCGGGTGATGCCGAACATGGATGTCATTTCTCCCTGCGATGCGATAGAAGCCAAGAAAGCGACATTAGCGCTGGTAAAAACAGGTAAACCGGCATATTTGCGCTTGGTTCGCGAGAAAACTCCGGTAATAACCACCGAAGAAACTCCTTTTAATATAAATAAAGCCGAGATTTTTTGGATACCCGATGTCGGGATTGCGCAAGCGGGAATAATCGTTACCGGCGGGCTGATGCACCGGGCGCTTTTGGCGGCAAAAGAATTGGAATTGGAAGGCATAAAAACGAAAGTAATGAATCTATCTTCAATAAAGCCAATAGATAAAAATGCTGTTGTTGCTCTCGCTAAAGAAACCAAGGCGATAGTCACTCTTGAAGAACACCAGGTAGCCGGAGGAATGGGTTCCGCGGTGGCGGAAACGCTCTCGCAAAATTTTCCGGTACCGATTGAATTTCTGGGGATACAGGACAAATTCGGCCAGTCCGGCACTCCGGACGAACTCATAGAGCATTATGGTATGGGTAAAGATTCTATTAAAGAGGCGGTGAAGAAAGTACTGAAAAGAAAAATTTAGAAAAGCAATTTTTATAATGCACACATAATTTTCTGCTGAAAATTTGCTCTGCTCGGCCCGTCGGCCTGCGCAAGGCATTCTAAAAACTCTTTTCTAAATTTTTCTTGCTTTATACTCTGCCGGGGCGTTTTTGAGATATTCTTCCAGTTTTTCGCGGGAGAGCAGGCCTTTTTGCGCGCCGATTTGTTGCACGACGGACATGGAGTTGATTGGACCCCAGGTGAAAGCTTCAAGCGGAGACAATCCCAAAGCGAGCGCGGCGGTCATTGTTGAAGAAAAAGCGTCTCCGGCTCCAGTACGTTCAAGTGGAGGGGCGATGTCAGGATATATTAGAATATGCCAAAGTTCGTCATTTAAATACAAATAAGCTCCCTTCGGTCCGTCGGAGAGCACAACAATCTTGGGACCTAAAGCTCGGATTCCTTCCGACAATTCCAAAATATCCCCGCTTTTGATTCCCGAAATAATTTCCGCTTCTTCTTTATTGGAAAAAAATATGTCCGTTCTGGCATAAATGTCTTTCAGTTTTTCGGCTCCGAATTTTATCTGGAAAGTTCCCGGCTGAAAGGCGAGCTTGGTATCAGGGTGATTTTTTAAATATTTTAATATTTCTTCGTGATATGGGAGCGAGTTTTCAGCCAGCGAGCTCAGATAAACCCAAGATATGCCTCCTAGTTGTGGAAATTTATAATCAAATTTTGCATGTTTAATTAAAATAGTGCGGTCAATGTCATACCAGAGCACATAATGGTGATTGGTGTTTTGGTTTTTTTCTATTGAAACATAATCTGTTATTACCTTGTCATTCTTCAGGCTGTCAAGGCATGCCCTGCCAAGTCCATCTTCTCCGATGTGGGTAACTAAAGCAGAGTGAAGCCCGAGTCGAGCGGCGGAGACGGCGGCGTTCGGACCGTTGCCGACAGCCGGTACGAGCTCGGTCATTTCATAAGGCACTTTGTCTCCGAAGCGGACGCACAACTCGCAGGCGTCCGTATCTATCTTGCAATGCACATGCGCGTCTTTCAACCGGATGAACTCGTCTGCGACGATATCCCCAATTGCCAGAAAATCTATTTTATTATCATTTTCACTCATGATATTATTGTAGCATATAAATATATAAAAAATCACGAGTTATGTCCAAAAAACTGATTTTAGTTTTAGTGTTGGGTCTTTTCTTTTTTAAATTCAATCTTGTCCAGGCGGGGGTGATAATAAACGAGTTTGTTCCTTATGGGGCTACGGAATGGGTGGAATTACTTAACACAACAAATTCCGATATTCCTCTGGACGGGTGGTCCTTGGTAGATGCCGCTAATCATATTAAATCACTGACCCCGCTCGGATCAATCTCAGCTCACGGAATTGTTGTATATGAATATAATGCCGCCTCTTCAGGATGGTTGAATAATGATGCTGATTCTATAGAGCTTCGCGATGCTGCGTTGGAACCAAAAGACAAAGTATCCTATGGCACCACCGATTTGGCTGTACCCTCAACAGGTAAGTCCGCGGCCTTAATATCGGGCGACTGGCAAACTAATCAAGAACCCACAAAAGATACAGCGAACCTTTCTTCCAGCAACAACGGCGACAGTAACGATTCCACGGAAGACGAATTTTCTTCCGATACGATCACTCCAGCAAGCGTCGCCGACACAAAGCCGGTTTCTTCGAAAATCAAGACGGAAATTTCGGTGCGTAACATCGCGTACGTAGGCATACCGCTCGCGTTTCAGGGCAAGGTCATGCAGGGCAAGCAGCTCTTTCGCGGCAGGTATTTCTGGAATTTCGGCGACGGTGACTTCCGGGAAGTTAAAATAATCAACACCGATAAATTTACCCACACTTATTTTTATCCCGGCGACTATGATGTTGTGCTGGATTATTATCCAAATTTTTTTGCTGACACTCCTGCCGCCAGTCAAAAAATTACGGTCAAAGTGGTGCCGGCCGGCGTTTCCATATCCAGAACCGGAGATGAAAAAGATTTTTTTGTAGAGTTGACCAACAACAGCAATTACAATGCCGATATCTCAAACTGGAAAATCACCAGTAGTGCCAAAAGTTTTACCATCCCCCGCAACACCATCATGACGCCCAAGAAACAAATGATTATTTCTTCCAGGATTACTGGTTTTTCAGTTGCCGACCGAGGCACTTTAAAATTATTGAGTCCTGTCGGCGAGGCGATGTCTGATTATTCATTTTCCGTTAAGCCAGTTAAAGTTACTTACAATTCGGATGTTGGACGTCCGAATTCCGGACGTCCAACATCCGAATTAACACCTTCATCCGGGCAACCCCCGGAAGAGTATTTGCCGGCCGGGGCTTTCGGTAGCGGTGTCTCTGGGGAGGACACAAGCCCGTATTCGCCCCTCTTTATTCCCATCGCTTCTGTGGTTTTAATAAGCGCCGGCGCCGGTAGCGTTTATTTTATACGCCGGAAAAAGGCCGTTCCAAGTTCGGAAATTGGCGCTGACTTTGAAATTTTGGATGAGTAGTTCCCCTATGTCTGACATATGGGAATTTCCATATGTCAGACATAGGGGAAGAGAATGATATTCTGGCTTATGGGAGCATATTTTGCTATATTCTAGAGATGTGCGGCATTATCGGATATATCGGAAAAAAGCAGGCCTTGCCGATTCTTTTGAAGGGATTGCGTGATTTGGAGTATCGGGGTTACGACAGCGCGGGAATCGCTTTAATAAACGACGGAAAAATTGAAAGAGTTCGCGAGGTCGGGAAAGTTGATATGCTTGTTAAAAAAATTGACGGGCACAAGTTTCCCGGGAATATTGGCATTGCCCACACCCGCTGGGCCACGCACGGGGGAGTTACGGAAAAAAACGCGCATCCCCACATCGCCGGAGAAGGAAAATTGGTTCTGGCTCATAACGGAATTATAGAAAACTATCGGGAACTGAAAAAAAAAGTAAAGGGGCCGTTTGAATCGGAAACCGATACGGAAATTTTAGCCAAATGGATTTTTCTCAATTATAAGGGCGACTTGTCGCAAGCGGTTAAAAAGGCCCTGCTCTCCGTGCGAGGAACATATGGCTTGGCGGTCATGCATGCCGACCATCCGGATGAAATAGTGGCAGCTCGGCTTGGCAGCCCGCTGGTCATCGGTATCGGCAAAGATGAATATTATTTGGCTTCCGATGTCACTCCGATAATACCTTATACCAAACAAGTTACTTATCTGGACGATGGCGAAGTGGCGGTAATCAACCGAAAGGACTTGAAAATTTTTAACCTGAAAGACGAGCAAATCACAAAAGGCATCACCAAGATAGATTGGAACACGGAAAAAGCGCAAAAAGGAGGGTTTGAGACATTTATGCTCAAGGAAATTTTTGACCAGCCGACTGTTTTTGAAGACGCAATCAGGGGCCGTATAGATATGAAGGAAGGCACTGCTAAACTCGGCGGGCTCAATATGAGTCCGGAAGAAATGCAGAAAATAAAACGCATTATTCTGATCGCCTGCGGCACTGCTTTTTACGCTTGCATGGCGGCCAGATATGCTTTTGAAAGGTTGTCTGGGATTCCGACGGAAGTAGATGTTTCAAGTGAATTTCGTTACCGGGATCCGATTGTTGATGAGCATACTTTGATATTTGCGGTATCTCAGTCCGGCGAAACGATTGACACGATCATGGCGCTGCGGGAAGCAAAAAGAAAAGGGGGCGTGGTGCGCGGTATTGTCAACGTTGTCGGTTCCACTATCGCCCGGGAGACCGGCGCCGGGACCTATATTCACGCCGGGCCGGAACTGGCGGTGGCCTCAACCAAGGCCTACACCAACATGGTCGCCATTTTGCTTTTGTACGCGTTGCAATTCGGGAGATTACACCACACTACCGTTTCTACGGGGCAGAGGATGTTGCAGGAGTTGCTGGAAATTCCGGAAAAGATAAATAAAATTTTAAAGAATTCCGATAATATAAAAATTCTGGCAAAAAAATACAAGGATTATGAAAATTTTCTGTTTCTCGGCCGGGGCGTCAATTATCCGGTTGTTTTGGAGGGTTCGCATAAATTAAAAGAAATTAGTTATATCCATAGCGAAGCATATCCTGCCGGAGAAATGAAACACGGAGCCAATGCTTTGCTGTCAAAGAATTTTCCTGTTCTGGTCGTGATGACTCAGAATCAATTATATGAAAAAATCAAGAGTAATGTGGAAGAAGTGCGCGCCAGAAAAAGCGAAATAATCGTTATTGCCACCGAGAGCGACAAATCGGCCAAAGAGCTGTCGGATGACATAATATATGTTCCGAAGACAATGGAACTTCTGGAGCCGTTGCTGAATACCATTCCACTGCAATTATTTGCCTATCATATAGCCGCCATGTTGCATCGCGATGTGGACCGGCCGAGAAATTTAGCCAAAAGCGTAACCGTTGAATGATATTTTATGAAAATCATATTCCAGAACAATGTGCCGGAGTTTTCATTACCACTGCCCATTTGGAGCTCCATTCATCTGGCCGATGCGATTGGGAGAGACGGGGAGGAGTTCAGCGTCTTTGTCGGGCTGGAAAAAAAGTACGTCGAGCAGTTGAAGCAACTTTCCTTGGACGAAAGTGATGTTGACCTACAGAAGTATACCGGAGACAAAGAAAGGTTCGGTCTGGGATCGTTTGAGGACTGGTATAGAAAAAATCGAACCCCTTTTGCCCTTTTTCATAAGCAGAGCGATGCCTTGGCCGCTCTGGTGTGGTTTGGTCCGAGTCCCTTATTTTCCGACGAGAATTATTGGCAGACGGCGGCCTGGAGATCTTATCGCCCTTTCCGGGGAAAAGGGATAATGAGAAATTTCACTCAGTTTGCCATGGAGATTTACCGAAGTAAATTTCCCGACGCAAAATTCTGGATTGCCTTGAAGAGAGGTAATAAGGGGAGCGCCCAGCTGGCAGCCGATCTTGATTTTGAAGTTCTGGAGGAAGCGTCGGACGACTTTAAAGTGGTCATGGTAAGATAAAATCAAAATCGTAGTATAATAATTTTATGGAGAGAATACTAATCATTGGGGCGTGCGGACAAATAGGGGTGGAGCTTACACTGGCCCTGCGGGCAAAATATGGCAACGAGAATGTTTTTGCCGCGGACATCAGGGAGGAGAACCCACTGCTTGCCGGCACCGGACCCTTTGCCATACTGGATGTTATGGATGCGGAAGCCACTCGGGCCTTGGTCAGGAAAGAGAAAATAACAACGATATATCTCTTGGCGGCGCTGCTTTCGGCCACTGGCGAAAAGGACCCAAAACTTTGCTGGAATTTGAATATACCGACCCGGACGGCGACGGCATTTATACCGCTGAAATTCAGGTGCCGGTTGTTGACGGAGAATACGAAATTATTACGGTGATGGATTACGAGGACCCGGAATTAGGAATGAAAGAGGAAGAAATAGGAAATTATTGCTCAGATTTATATGTTCTGAAAAATTCTATCTCAGATAAATTTGTTTCTGGTTATGAATTTAAGCAGAATGTAAAATCCTTTAGAAGTGAATTAGACGGTAAAATTTGGTATGAAATACCTTTTGCGTATACTGAGTATTACAAAAATAGAGGTTAATATTTATGCCGGGATTCTATTCCCTGGCTGAAGAATCAGAAAATTTATACGTCTGGTTTTTCAT
>Ga0076237_136_pt2 | contig 8966 bp, 9 predicted proteins | sample RifGroF1_FD_67705 | JGI IMG/M metagenome (GOLD analysis project Ga0076237, IMG submission 67705) | Parcubacteria (Nomurabacteria) bacterium GW2011_GWF1_42_40 | reverse complement strand
CACGATGAAGGTAATGATAACCAAGCCGATCGAGCGTCCCAGGTTAAAAGGCATGACCACGAAAGGATTATTGAGGGAATGCATCCGATAAACAAAATCCATCCACGGCTGCGCCCAACTGAAGGCAATGGCGAGACCCCAAACGAAATGGATAAGCGCGATAAAAGAACCAAAAACCAAAGCCGCTTTATTTTTATTCATAAGAGTTTGATTAGCGCTGTTAACGTTCGACCTTTGCTTATATTATACCACTTTTACTCCCACTCAACGGTTCCGGGGGGCTTGGAGGTAATATCATAAACAACCCGATTAATTCCTTTAACTTCATTAGTGATGCGGGTTGAGATTTTCGCGAGCAGTTCGTGCGGCAACCTCGCCCAATCAACGGTCAACAGTTCTTTGCTGGTAAGCGCGCGAATGATTATCGGATGGCCGTAGGTTCGGGCATCGCCTTGCACCCCGACGGATCTCATGCTGGGCAGGACCGCGAAGTATTGCTGAATTTTTATGCCGCTCTTCTCCACTTCTTCGCAGACAATAGCGTCGGCCTGCCGCAAGATATCGGCCCTCTCCTTCGTTACCTCCCCGATAATGCGCACCGCCAAACTGGGACCGGGGAAGGGCTGCCTCTCGGTAACGGACCTATGCAAGCCAAGCATCCTGCCGATTTGCCTGACCTCGTCTTTATACAATTCCCGCAACGGTTCTATTAGTTTTAGATTCATTTTCTCGGGCAGCCCGCCGACATTGTGATGTGATTTAATGGAAGCGGTGTGCTTGCCGCCGATGCTCACTCCGGAAGTTACGGCATCGGTGTACAAGGTGCCTTGCACCAAATGTTTTATTTTCCCGAGTTTGCGTGCTTCTTTTTCAAAAATTCTGATAAAAAGTTCCCCGATTGTCTTGCGTTTTTTCTCCGGATCGGTAATTCCTTTTAATTTTTTTAGAAACTGCTCCTCCGCATGGATAATTTTGAAATTCATATGCAGATAATTCCGGAACATTTTCTTGAGTTGTTCCGTTTCCCCGGAGCGCATGAGTCCGGTATCCACATAGATGCAAGTGAGGTTCTTGCCGACAGCGCGGTGCACCATCGTGGCTGCCACGGACGAATCCACTCCGCCGGAGAGCGCGCAGATAACTTTGTCTTTCCCGACATCTTTTTTGATTTTCGTTATAGACCTGGCGACAAAGTCCTTCATGGACCAGGTGCGCCTGACTCTGCATATTTTTATAAAATTGGCTAAAATTTTTGTGCCATTTCGGGTATGGACAACTTCCGGATGAAATTGTATGCAATATATTTTTTTTCCGGCATCTTCCATTCCGGCCACCGGGCAATTGGCGGACGAAGCGGTTTTGACAAATCCTTTGGGTATTTTTACCACCTGGTCGCCGTGCGACATCCAAGTTGTCTGTTTCCTGGACAGACCCTGGAAAATCCCTTCTGCTTTCTTGATGGTTACCTCGGTTGAGCCATATTCTCTATGCACGCCGGCCTTAACTTTCCCGCCGAGTTCAAAGGCGGTCAGTTGCATACCATAGCAGATGCCAAGAACGGGCACCCCCAGATTATAGATTTTTTTATCAACCCGCAGCGCTTTGGAATCGGATAAATTTTGCGGTCCGCCGGAAAGTATAATGCCTTTGGCCTCTTTTAATTTTGATAAGCCGAAGTTGGGCGGGACAAGTTCGGCAAAAACACCCAGTTCGCGAATGCGGCGGGTAATGAGATGTGAATACTGGGAACCGAAATCCAGGACGTATATTACATCTTTCATTTTAGTCCTCTTTCTGGTAAAAATGCGCCACCAGTACTATGGTAATCAAGGCCGCATAGCCGCTTAACGCGAGCATCGGAAAAGAAATATATCCCCAAAATCCACTAATTAGCGCTTGGTAGCAGGACACACCGGAAGCATCACAAGGAATATTTGCGGTTTCGCCGAAGTAATAGAAAAAATTCTGATAAACGGAAAAAATGAAGCCGATGGAGAGAAGCGGAAGCACATATTTCACTATTTTGCGGTCCTGGCTCCAGATGGCTACTCCGAAAATAAACGGGAGCGGAAACAGGAATATTCTTTGGTACCAACACAGATAACAAGGCACATAGCCGATTATCTCCGAATACACCAATGAAAACAGGGAGGCGGCGAGCGATATCATAAAACCGAGGGTAAGATAATGCTTGTCGATAAAGCCCAAAAAAACGTTTTTCCTGGGTCCGATAAAAAGCAAAAATAGGGCGACAATGGAAAAAAATTGGAGGAAAATTGCTCCAGCGCCGAGGAAAACATTCAAGTATTGTATGGCCTCCGTATTCATATTATTTTATTGGGGCAGGGCGCATGAAGTTTTTTCCGCTAGTTGAGCCAAGGGAATCTCCCCGTTTAACCTTGTCCCGTCGGCAAATTCCCAGGTCGGGTAACTTTCAATTTTTTTATCCATACACTCTTGTGTCTGCCCTTGGCCGCTTACAGGGGAACACTCAACATAAGGCAGGAGCTTCTGGGACGTACCGAAAAGTTTTTTCTGGGTTTGGCAATGCGGACACCAAAAAGCCCCATAAAAAACAGCACCCTGGTCTTTCAGGCAGATTGCGAATTTATCATACTTGCCCGGCCCGGCGGGAACGCTTTCCGATTGAAGCAAAATGGTGGCGGCTGTTCCCAGAATTAAGAGAACGATTACTAAAATAAAAATTTTAACATTATTGCTCATTGATTGATTATATCATATTAAAAAACTTTGGTAAAAAAATTATAAGCCCGACAATAATTGCCGTAAGAGCAGACAGCAATACGGCCGCAGCGGCCACATCTTTGGTATCTCGGGCATAAGAGTGATATTCGGGGGAAGTTAAATCTATATCTATCTCAATAGCCGTGTTAAATACTTCCGAAACTATCACAAGACCGATGGCAAATATGAGGAGCGCCCACTCAACGACGGAAACATAAAAATAAAATCCGCAAATTATCACGGCCAGGGCGGCGATGATGTGTATGAACAAATGCCGGGTTATCTTGGAAAAGACATACAGGCCTCTAAAAGCGTTCAGAAATCTTTCTTTATATTTGACTGCGCGCCATGCCTTTTTTTCTTTCTCTGAGTCCATAATTTTGATACCCTATAGTGCGGATTATTACCTTACATTTATTATTATACCGCAATTTTACTGGTATTGTATGTATATCGGCCGGGGGCTTAATTTTAAAAGAGTCTCGGGCGTCATCAGCGCGGTGCCCGCTTCAAAAATATCGTTTTTGTAGAATAATTTAAAACCGGTAAATTGCACTGGCTCCTTATAGATGAATTGCTGGTAGGTATTCAATTTTTTCGCCTGCCTTCCCCACCCGTCCATATGCATTATAATCTGCACTTCCGGTAACGGTTCAATCTGCTTGTAATTGGTAACCATCTTTTGGGTGTAACGGTGAATGACCAGTATCTTCGGAGTAAGATTGTTTTCTTTTACTAGATTGGCCAAGTAGTGCGCCGCGAAATTAATATCGGATGCATCCAGTGTTCCGACCACTTTCCCGGGACGGCTGGTGCCTTTCATGGAAAATTCCGGATCAATGCCCAAATGCACATCCGGCAATTTAAAATATTTTTCATACACAGGTAGTTCTTCCGCTAAAGTGGAAAAACCGACTTGAAAATCTAGGAAAACAATTGCATTTATTCTTGCGGCCATCGCCAACACTTTGTCAATTTCGGAGTCCGGCATGCGAGCTCTGTATTTACCGTTTTCCCCGGGGCTACCCTGCGCGACCACGGCAATATAGTGGAGCGCGGGAATTACCGGAGTGGCAGGGTCGGCATTTTTCCATTTTTCCATTTCCACCTCCAGTCGTTGAAACATTTCCGCCTCGGAATACTGTCCGAGGGCTCCCATCTTGGTTGAATATAAGTTGCCGTAATAAGCAACGATACGATTAAAAGGCAATATCGCGCCGGCATTCGGATAAACCGTTTTAACCGGCCAGAGAATCGGTTTTGGCGGAGGCGGAGGAATCGGTTCACCCGTCACTTCGTCAAATTTTTGGACCACAACCGGTGGGGGCGGGTTATTGGCAAGATCTTTTATTTTTTTATCATATGCAACAGGGTCAAGCGGCGGGATAACCGGAATGGCCGGTGTATCTTTAATTTGCGCGATATTCGTCTCCTGCTCGCTTTTATCATAGGATACTGCCAGGCCAAAAAATCCCGGAAACAGAGAAAATAAAACAAACAGCAAGACCAGTAAAATTATTAAAAAAATCCAAAATCCTTTTGGCATACTGGCAGTATAGTGGAAAAAATGCCTGATGGCAATGTGCGCCGTAATTTAAGCTTGTTTTAGGGAAAAAGCATAATTAACCTTCCGACGGGCGAGAAATTTCCGAGCTTCTTCAACAACCACGACAGAGAACGCGACCGGTATAATTATTAGCCAGTCGGAAAGTCCGAGCGGAACCGTGTGCAATAGTTTTTGCAAGATGGGCGCATAGACCGCCAGTAGTTGTAAGATAATAATGACACCTGTTGACCCGAGTAAAAACTTATTTGAAAATGGGTTCAATTGAAAAATTGACTTTGATTCGGAACGACAATTCCATGCATTAAACCAATGACCGACCGCAAGAGTTGTTAAAGCGATTGTCCACGCTTTGGTGATGTCCGTCCTAAAATATAAACTGAACAGTATTAGTGCCCCAAGCGCGAGAGGGATAGCCATTAGGAATGTTCTTTTAAACATAAATTTATCAACGAGATATTTTTTAGGTTTTTCAAATTTGTCTAGCAGAAGTCCTTCTTCTTTTGGTTCCATCGCAAGCGAGACATCAAGAAAACCATCGGTTACAAAATTAAGCCAGATGATTTGAGCCGGAAGCAATGGAAGAGGAAGTCCAATAAACAGAGAGCCAACAATAGTCAAAACTTGACTCCAACTTCCGGCAAAAAGATATAATATGACTTTTTTTATAGTTTTGTAAATACTTCTTCCTTCTTCAATTGCAGAAACAATGCTGCCAAAATTGTCATCAAGAAGCACTATATCTGCCGCTTCTTTTGCCACCTCCGTGCCAATTTTACCCATAGCTACCCCAAGGTCAGCGGCAACCAAAGATGGCGCATCATTTACTCCGTCGCCGGTCATGGCAATGATTTCTCCACGTTTTTTAAATGCATTAATAATTTTTAATTTATGATTCGGTGTCACACGGGCAAATACTGTTGTTTGAGATAACTTATCTGAAAGTTCATAATCCGTTAGTGCGTCAATTTCATTTCCGGTAAGCAACTCATCACCATCGTGATATATGTTCGCTTCACGGGCAATCGCCAAAGCGGTAATTTTATGGTCGCCTGTAATCATAACAATCCTGACACCCGCTCCTTCCGCCCGAATCATTGCATCTTTAACTTCAGGACGCAGCACATCTTTCATGCCCAAAAAACCGACGAAGATAAGTTCTGAAATGGATTCAAGATTAACGTCCTGTTCCGCATTTTCATTTATCCCGATAGCGACAACACGTTGTCCCTGTTCGGACATATGAGTCAATATTTTTTCTAATTTTTTCTTTTCTTCTTTTAATAGCGCACGGGTATTGCCGACACCCATTATATTTTTTGAAAGCCCGATAATGCTCTCGGGCGCGCCGATTGCCACCAATAAATTTTTACCCGAAACCAAATTCATGACTGCGTGATACTTGAGATTATAATCAAAAGGCATTTCCGATAAGACCGGCATCTCAACTAATAAATCTTCCTTATTGAATCCGATTTTTTTTGCAAAAACCACCATGGCCGCTTCCGTCGGATCACCGGATATGTACCAATGCTTTTCAACATCGGAAAATGAGAGTCGGGCGCTGGCGCACAAAGCAACGGTTTTGCCCACCATCAGCAGTTCGGGATGATTTGCCACATTGATAATATTATTTTCAAATTTTATATTTCCCGCAGGTTCATAACCAAGACCGCTTACTTCAAACATCTTGTCTCCCGTCCATACTTGCCGCACAACTAATTCGTTTTTTGTAATAGTGCCCGTCTTGTCCACCGCAATAACTCGCGCCTGACCGAGCGCTTCTACGGCTTGAAGTTTTTTCACCAACGCATTGCGTTTGGACATTCGCCAAACTCCTGTTGCAAGCACCAAGGTTATAACTATGGGTAATCCCTCCGGAATGATAGAAACTGAAAGCGATACAACGGTAGTAAACATTGTTCGTGCCGATTCACCGGTAGCAATACCTACACCGAACAACACAGCAGAAATTATTCCCACAATAACAATAATTATCCGAGATAAATTTCTAATATTTGCCTTTAGGGGGATTTCCGTATCAATAGAAGAAATTTCTTTGGCAATACCGCCTATGACTGTGGCAGATCCTGTCGCCACAACAACAGCTTTTCCGTTGCCGGAAACAACATTCGTACCTTTAAATAACATGTTCTTCTGGTCGGAAACGGAAACTATGTCCGACTGAAGCGTATCGGTTATTTTATGAACGGGCTCCGATTCTCCCGTAAGCGAGGCCTCGTCCGCTTTAAGATTTTGTGAAAAAAGAACGCGGGCGTCGGCAGGAACGCTTTACCGTTCCGCACAACGGTTGCTTTCGTTTCTACAAAATTTTTGAGAGCATTTAGGGTATTCTGGGCCTTGCCTTCCTGGATTGTTCCGACAATTGCATTGAAAATAAGTACAGCCAGAATGATATACGCATCGGTATTTTCACCTATGAAATAGATAACAATACTGGCTGCAAGCAATATAAAAATAAGCGGATTATTGAACTGGCTGAGAAAAACATATATTAGAGGTTTTGGCTTCTTCTCGGGCAGACTATTGGGACCGTATTGTTTAATTCTGTTCTGAACTTCGTCGGGAGTAAGTCCGCGTAAGGACGTATTAAGTTTTTCAAATATTTCTTTCTGCGACAATAAATACCATTTTGTTTCCATAACAATCATTCAAAGACCTTTCCCCGGATTAAAACTGACACAAAAAGCAAAAAATATTTTGTTGTGAAATAAAATCTTCTGAAAATTTATCCGCAATTGATATTATATCATAACGTAAATTTATTGCGCAAGGTTATGTTAAAAAGTTTTCCCCAGTCCCTTTAAAATTTGGGCATTGGGCAAACCAACCAAAAACTTACCGGAAACAATCAGTTTGGATTTTCTAATACCGCTCCCGATTACAACATATTCGGAATCAAAAACGGCTTTATCAATAAGAATCGGCCAATTCTCCGGCAGCCCTACGGGGGTAATCGCGCCGTACTCCATCTTTGTTTCTTCCACCACCCTTTCCATGGGAGCAAAGGAAGCCCTTCTTGCGTTCAAAGTACGCCTTCCTAGCCCGTTTATGTCAGCCCTGGCGCTTCCCGGAACGACACAAGCGGCAAACCAGGTTTTATCACCCCGCTTGGCCTCCAAGACAACACAGTTAGCGGCTTCTTTGGGATTAATTTTATAATTTTCGCAAAAAGCCGCGGTGTCGGAAAATTGCGGGTCAATTTCCGCCACTCCTATTCCCCCACCGTCCCCAAGCGCCAAAACAAAATCCCTGACCGGTGGGGCAAGTAAATCCGGGTTTTCCGAAGCCGAAACTATTTCCAAAGTGCCTAATTTCATGTTTTAAGTATATTAAATACTTCTTTATATTATAGAAAAAATATGTTAAGTTGTAAGGTGTATTGGGAGATCGTCTAATGGTAGGACTCGTCCCTCTGGAGGACGCTATCTTGGTTCGAATCCAAGTCTCCCAGCCAAAAATTTATTTTTTGCTGTGTCTCCTGAACAAAATCCGAACTTTTTACCAAACTAATCCGAGCGAGGACTAATCTGCGCGCCTCGTCCGCTACCAAATACATCATATAACAATTTGGAATATAACACAACGGAATACTATAATACAAACATATGACAAAAGCGATTTTTTCTAACGATCATAAATATACAGTCGAACAGCTTAAAAAAGCTCGTCTTGAGGCTGGTTTGGATCAAGCTGATGTAGCGAAGCTACTCAGTAAAACTCAACCTCATATATCAAAAATTGAAGCTGGGCAAAGACGACTTGATATTACGCAACTCAAAGAATTTGCGAAAATTTATAAAAAACCACTGGAATACTTCATTAAATAATTTTATGAAAAAGAAAGTAAAAATAAATGCAAAAGATGTTTTTGATAAGTATATTTCAAAAGATCTCACAGGGCTTAATTCAAAAGACACAATAGATATATTTTGTGGTACTGATAATAATTATTTTACTAACCTAGCTAAAAAATATAAATTAGGGGAAAGGCAAATTGCTTCAATCGTTGGAATTAAAGATGAGTTTTTGGTTGAATTACTAATTAATCAAATTCTTAAAGAAAATAAGCTTGAAAATAAATTTTATTGCAAAAAAGTTACAGCTAACCAAAAAAGTGGTATTTCCTCTAGGACTATAAAATTAAATGATAAGGAAGTAATACTAACTATTGGTGGAGATTGCGTAATTTTCAAAAAAGATGGTGATAAACCAATAATGATTATTGAGTGCAAGGAATATATAGATATGATAAGAATGAAAGAACTTATAGGAGAATCAAGTATTGTTAAGGACACAATTTCAAATTCTGATCATTTGTTAGGTGGTATTAAATTTTGTGTTTTTGCTGAAGTGTTGGAATTAACTGAGGGTTGGGCATATTTATTAAAGAATTCTGATTTAAAACACGAGATTGATGAAATTTTTGTTATAAGAGATGGAAAAAGAAAAAATAAGGGAAATAAACCTGTAAAAGCAAATTTAGAGAGATTCAAAAAATATATTGAGACTTTTTTATTAGAAACTAAATAAAAGATTCGATTATTTTTCTAGACTCTTGATCAATTTTATATAGTCCATAAATAGATTCGTCAATTTTTGAATCTAGTTTATTGTACTCCTCTTTATCTTTAAT
>Ga0076237_123_pt1 | contig 12800 bp, 13 predicted proteins | sample RifGroF1_FD_67705 | JGI IMG/M metagenome (GOLD analysis project Ga0076237, IMG submission 67705) | Parcubacteria (Nomurabacteria) bacterium GW2011_GWF1_42_40 | reverse complement strand
AAAGGTCTGGTAGAAACAGACGAAGTTTAAGGAGTGTTTATGGAATCGACAAAAAAAGAAGTAAATGGTTGTATTTGTGATGTGTGGGTGAGAAGTTCTCTATCAGAATCATGGGAAAGAAAACTAAGCTATACGGTAGATGTTATTGAAGAAGTATTTACCAATGAGCTGGTTACATTAAAGAAGATTATCATCAATGCCAAGCCTCCATATTTGTCTCCTGTTTTTGGTTCGGAGACGATAGAGGATGCGATAAATCCGGTAGACATTAAAGAGATACGCGCCATATTCCTGCCGTATTATTTTAATGAATCGGCCAATGTAAAGTTGAGTATCGCAGAATTGATTCAATACACAGATGGTGTGGCTGACTTATCGTTCACTCCGATGGAATGGAATATTGAGACGACAGTGCGTGATATGCTGTGGAAGCTTCAATCTTATGATGTAGATTCCACATTTGTGATGAAATTTTATTCAGTTAAAGTAACTGACGCACAATTTAGCATGGCAAAACGTTATTCATATACTGAGTCTACACGTAGCGAATTTATGTATCACTGTCCGCTTGGCGATAACGTTGATTGCCTGGAAGAAATGACAAATCTTACTGGTGTTGAACTTGACAAGGAATATATCCTGAAAATGGCATTACCTGAATCTGAACTTTCGGATTCAGTTGAAACTATTGTGGGTATTGATGTAAAGAGAATGGCGGCACTGGCGAATGTGAGAGCAACAAACATGACATTCGAACAAAAGGTCGCAGAAATTAAGCGATATGTGGCCTCAAAAACAGGAGTCACGCTGACAGATCCGAAAGGCTGGGCTGAACATCTTATTGACATTTTGTTAATCAAGAAAATGAAGCCACCATTCCGGGACGTAGGTAAGGACGGATTGAGACTTATTTAATAACTATTCTGTATCAATATTTGACTTGTTGATACAGACTTTAAAACCAAACACGTAGGCGAACTAATGATGACAAAACAGTATAACGCTGCGCCATATGAGTCACGATATCAATTTTTCGATCCAGATATGCTATTGATTGCATATGAGAGCATGATCAACAAACCAGGCGATATAGTGATTAAGAAAGTCTGGCGCGAAGGTGATTCATTTCATTGTATCGCGGAATTGACGATTGATGAGTGGAACAAAATTCAGGCAATCGCTACACAAACACCATCAGGTTATTCTTGCCAATATAGAAATATGGAAGGAGACGAATGAAGCAGATACATCATCACTATGATCAGCTTGGCAATAAGACGAGGATTGAAGAAGTAGTTATTGACGACGGCGTAATAGTCACCAAAAACTACATACATGTTCCAGTTGCCCGCGCTGACACCCCGACACATTTCGGTTACATCTACAGCAAGGAATTGTTGAGCCGTATTTATGATGATATGTTGGATAGATTGTCTGGAAATAAACCTATTTTTGGGCAATTGTGTGACGAAAGATATTCTGAAACTAAAAAAAATGGTTGTTTGTTGTATCTTACTGATGTTTCTCATATTGTACGTGAAGTACATTGGGATGATGATACGCTATCGGTATGCTGTGAAGCATTGGATGGAATGCAGTATGGATATTTACTTGTCGAATTTCTTAATTTATCATGCTTTAGTTTTTTTGCTTCCTTTAATGGGCTTGGTACTGCCAACTATAAGGATAACAACATAGTTATTGGTAATAATTATCGTTTGTTGAATGTCAGTCTTTACATGGATGCCATACCAGCCAGGCCGATGGCGGATGATGATGGAAAGGTAACCAATGGATGAGTTTTATCATTGTGGTTTAGATGGACATATCGTTGGTTTTGAACATTATGAACATGATAGCAACAACATGTATCTTGATATACCACTATTTATGTTGGATGTTCCGACAAGGTATTATGATAACATTTACGGTCAAGAACTGGCCCATAAGATAATTCTTGATATCATGGCGCATGCCAAGAACAACAATCCTGTTGGAGGGACAATAGGTACGCTTCATGACTTTGGATTACATAAAACAAAAGAGATACATAACCACAATATTGTGGATGCATACATGAATGGCGATCTATTAATGGTCAAGTGCGATATTCTTGATGAAGACATCAAAGATATGATTCGCGGGACCAGTAAGTTGTGTAGTGGCGGAAAAGTATGTTATTATGCCGATCTGGTATGGGAAGGTATGAGTGCTTATGAACGTGGATATGTTAGGGTTTTAGAAAAAGATTTTAGGTTGTCTAGTGTTAATATCAAAGCGAGAAGGGAAACATTATGTCAGTAGTAGAATCAAGCAGTAGGCGAGAACGTTTCTCTGTGATGGCTTGCGAGTCGGAAGTGACAGCAGCGTTTGAATACTTGTCATGACAATTCTTGCATTCCTTCAAAATCCATATTTTTTGCCCACCACCCCAGAACGTTATATCAAACACTTTCAGGAATCCGACGATTTCCGTCGTCGTTGTTTGTTGCGTCCTAATGGCACCATGACAGGCAAGCGCTTGACAAGATGTTTTGGTGATGAACTTTGTGCCAGCATTATCTGGGATGAGGCAACAATGCGTTATGGTAACAAGTCAAGCGATAAATTTCCAGCCGACGTGCAATATATGCAACAAAGAATTGACAAAATAAAGCCGTGTGTTATTCTGGTTTTTGGGAATGTCGCCAAACATGGTATTGAACAAGTAAACACGAACGCGACAGTATATTGTTTACCACATCCAGCGGCACGTGTTGGTGACAGAGAATTTCTGGAAGAATTTCTGGAAATAGCTAATAAGTTAAAAGAAACACAGTCCTTTGGCCACGGACCACCTCCAGTTACAAGAGTTTTGCAAGTAGGTGATTCCATGAAAACTCTCTTTCCTTCTGGTATTTCTTCTGAAAAGTAAATTGAACTTTCTTTTAGTGAATAATCGCTTGGATATTTAAACTCAAAACCATATTGAGTATTAGTATACGTTTTCCAATTTGCATTATTTGTTTGTGTATTAACAGGTGAAATTTGAATATTTGATTGTTGTTCTTCATTTCCAACGACAATAGGGGTTTTTGCTTTTTTATTTTGATAAATATATACACCACTACCTAGCACTAATAATGCGATAATCGCTAATAACATTGGCACAATGAAACCTTTTTTAGAATTATTTTTCATATTTTTTTCTTATTACTAATAAACTTTCTTTTTTCACTTGACATATATTTTGGATTTGCTATACTTCCCATTACAAATGGCTTCGGCCCTCCCCTCTGCAAGGAGGGGTATAAAGAAAAAATCAGGTAAGCAATTGCTTGATTTTTTCTTTTAATACAATAAAATCTGCCTCACTTATCATGCCAACTTTATACTTCAACCTTTTTGCGTCAAAAAGGCGTACTTGTGAAACAATGGCTACGCTTTCGCTTTCATTAAGATTAAAAGCAAAATAATATTTTCCTGTCTTTTTTGTATGAGTCAACGGGACCCCAAGAAAAATTTCATTATTAAATTTTTTTGTTATTACAACAGGACGCAGAAATTCTTCACCTCGCCCATCTTGTTCGAAACCAACATTTTCCCCAATTGAACAAGAAAAAACATCTCGTATCTGAAAATTTATCCGATTCTCTTTTAGCTCTACCTTACTTTTTATTTTGTGCCAATTTATAAAATCTTTCATATATATATAATTTCTAACGGGATTCATTTTCCCCTTTCTTTAAATTCACATCCAGCGCTAGACCCCGCAAATAATTGAGGAGCACGTTGAAAGATGCGGGAGAGTTTGGTGGCCGGATTGTTTCATTTTTAATAATAGAATCAAAGGTCGCGGAACGTCCGAGTATATCGTCGGATTTAATGGTTAACATTTCACGGAGAGTGTAGGCGGCGCCGTAGCCCTCCAGCGCCCAGACCTCCATTTCTCCGAATCTTTGCCCTCCGCCTTGAGCTTTTCCGCCCAAAGGCTGCTGGGTAATGAGCGAATAAGGTCCGATTGAACGCATGTGAATCTTGTCTTCCACCATATGATGAAGCTTAAGCATATACATATATCCGACAGCTACATCCTGTTCAAAAACTTCTCCGGTGCGTCCGTCAAAAAGTTTTAATTTGCCGTTTTCCGGAAATCCGGCTTTTTTCAATTCTTCTTTTATTTCTTCGTGCTTGGCTCCCAAAAATGACGGAACAATGGCCTGATATCCGAGAGAGTTGGCGGCCATGCCCAGGTGGATTTCCAAAATTTGTCCCAGGTTCATGCGGGAAGGAATACCTAAAGGAGAAAGAATAATGTCGATGGGCGTACCGTCCTCGGTATAAGGCATATCCTCTTCCGGAAGAACTGTTGAAATAACTCCTTTGTTTCCGTGTCTTCCAGAGAGTTTGTCTCCAACCGAAATATTCCTGATTTGAGCGACTTCAATCGCGATTTTCTTGATAATACCCGCTTCAAGCGCGTGCCCGAGATCACGGGAAAAAATTTTCACACCGATTATGCGTCCGCGCTTGCCATGTTCCATTCGCAATGATGTGTCTTTCACATCACGCGCCTTTTCGGCAAAAATTGAACGAAGAAGCCGTTCCTCCGGAGTGAGTTCGGTTTCTCCTTTTGGAGTAATTTTCCCGACCAGAATATCATTCTCCCTCACTTCGGCGCCGATGCGGACAATGCCGTCCTCATCCAGGTCTTTTAATTTAAGTTCCCCGACATTCGGAATATCGCGGGTGGTAATTTCGGGTCCGAGTTTGGTATCACGGACTATACAGGTAAACTCTTCCACGTATACGCTGGTGAATTTGCTATTCTTTACTAGCCTTTCGGAAATAATAATTGCATCCTCGTAAGTTGAACCGGACCAGGACAAAAAGGCCACAAAAATATTCTGTCCGAGAGAGATCTGTCCGTTTACCGTACTCGAGGTATCTGCCAAGATATCGCCTTTTTTCACCTTGTCGCCGACATTGAGGAGCGGACGCTGGTGAAAGACGGCAAAGTTATTGTTTCGCAGGAAATTGATGAGCTGGTAGGTTTTTTCCTTTTTTCCGTTGACGACTATTTTCTTCGCATCCAAATAAGATATGATGCCGTCCTCTTCCGCAATGACCAACCGTCCGCCGTCGCGCGATGCAAGTTCTTCCACTCCAGTTGCCACAAGGGGCATTTCCGGCAGTACGCACGGCACAGCCTGTTTCTGCATGTTACTTCCCATCAGCGCTCGGTTAGCATTGTTGTGTTCTAAAAACGGAATCATGGAAGTTGCGATGGAAAAGGCCTGGTTGGTAGCCACGTCAATGAAATCCACTTCGTTTCTGGAAACCCTGCCCGGCTCGGTTTTGATTCTGGCTTCAACTTTTTCTTCGGTTATTTTTCCGTCTTCGTCATAAGGAATTCCGGCATGCGCAATGTTATATTTTTCTTCTTCCAGTGCATTCAGATAAATTATTTCACCGGTAAGTTTGCCGTTTTTAACTTTTATATAAGGAACCTCAATAATCCCAAAATCATTGATTCTCGCGTAAGTTGAAAGGTGCAGGATGAGCCCAATGTTCGGCCCTTCCGGAGTGTGAATCGGACAAACTCTTCCGTAGTGCGAAGGGTGCACATCGCGAACTTCAAGTCCGGCGCGTTCGCGAGTAAGGCCTCCGGGTCCAAGCGCGGAAAGTAGACGAATGTGTTCAATCTCGGCCAGCACATTTTCCTGGTTCATAAACTGAGAAAGCTGGTTGGTAGTGAAAAATTCTTTAATGCGGGCTTGAAGCGGGCGCTGGTTGATGATGGCAATCGGCATCGCCGTATCCACGTCAATAATGGACATCCGATCCTGGATGTTCCTTTTAATCTGCATCATCCCGGTACGTACTTTTTGTTGCAAGATTTCTCCGACAAAACGCACGCGCCTTTGTCCGAGGTGGTCTATATCGTCCGCTTTTGCTCCCGGAGTATTGTTTAAGAAAATAATGTGCGAGACAACCGTCACCAAATCTTCCTTGGAAATCGTCCGGCGGGCCATTTCTTCCTCGCCCATTCCTTTCTCAAAGCGTTGGTTGAAACGGAACCGTCCGACCGGAGAAAGATCGTAGCGTTCCGGGGTAAACAGCGAATGAATGAATTCTTTGGCGTTGTCGGCCGTGGCCATATCGCCGTCCCGCAAACGCTTGTAAATTTCAATATATGCGTCATTTAAGTTTTTTAGTCCGTCTTTGGTCAATAAATTCTTGACGGTTTCCGCTACCACTGGGTCTTTGGAGAAAGCTTTAATAAGCATTTCGTCTGTTTCGTAGCCCAAGACGCGCAAAAGCGCGGTGGCTGGGAACTTTCTTTTTTTGTCTATTCGTATGTAAATTCCTCCGTCGGCCTCCGATTCTATTTCAATCCAGACCCCACGGGCCGGAATAATTTTCGCGCCGAAATATCTACTGCCCTTAATTTCGGATTCAGTAAAGAAAACCCCGAAGCTTCTGGCCAACTGGGGCACAATGACACGCTCCACTCCGTTGATGATAAAAGTGCCGTGGGAAGTCATCAAAGGAACATCTGACATAAAAATTTCCTGTTCCTTGACGGTGCCCAGAATTTTGTTGGTCAGCTTGACCCGCGCCTTCAAGGGCCCTTGATAAGAGAGCTTGTTTATTTTGGAATTGTTTTCATCGATTTTGGATTCGCTTAAAGAAAAAGAGGTGAATTCCAACTGAAATTTTTTTCCGGAGTAATCGGCAATTGGAGAAAATTCTTTAAAGACCTCCCCGATACCGGTTTCCACCAGCCATTTGAAGCTTTTTATCTGCGCCTCAATTAAATTCGGAAACTCCACCAGGGGTTTCTTATATCTTGAAAAATACTTCTTCGGACGAGATGTTATTTTATGCATACTGATTGAGTACGAAAAATTAACGCTTTTTTAAGGCCTTATAATTAAACAAGATTGCATCCGACACTCAATCAATGAATCTCAACCACCTTACTCTATTCGCGGTTTTTTGTCAACAGTTTATTGGGGATTAAAATAATATTTATGATTTTTCGTTGTTCTCTAAACTCACCAACGTATAACTTTTCTGCATATGCTGATTTCTTATACATAGGGCAAATTAAGTTAAATGGAAATGTTTCTTTAATTTTTCATCCCTTAAAATACTTTCCGTAGTCAGAACTTCCACGCACTTTTCCACTCCAAAAAAGTCAGCAACAAAAATTATTTCATCTTCGCAAGGATAAGGGTAAATCCAAGCGGATTTTTGAAATTGAAAAAAATTTAACTTCTTCAAATAATACCTCAAGGCTTCTCTCCCCTTTGTAAATCTCATAGGGATATCAAACATTACTAACCTCCATTTTCCATCCCACTTTTTGGGTTTTTTAATTTCTATGAGGTCAATAGAAAAAGACTTCAATTTTGCTTCTCCTTTTTTGGTAATTTTGACTATTGTTTTTCCATCCTTGTCACAGACATATTCTATAAGCTTTTGGCGTTTAATATTATTAACGGCACTACGAATTTGCCTTTTAGAATATTTCTTGGAACCCCCAAATATTTTAAAGCATTGGACTGCGTTTCCTATAGCTCCAACTCCGACAACTAGTACCGGAATTGAGGCGAGAGCAAGTACACAAAGAGCAACCGTGGCAATCTTGGCTTTAGTGGTATCTGAATTTAAAAAATCTTGTAATTGTTCTTTATATCCTTGTTTGTACATGTGTATAATATACTAGCATATGCGGAATTTTTATACATGTTCCCGGGTTAATACCTTTCATCTTTGGCTGTTGCGGTAGTATAATAGGTTCATGGACAAAAATTCTTTTATACATCTAGCAACAATTATATTTACCATAGTGGGAATAATTCATCTATATCGTGGCTTTGCGGGACTACCCCTTACCTTGGGAGCCTGGAAAGCACCTTTATACATATCTTTCGTTGAAAGTTTTCTGTTCCTTCTCTTTGCATATCTAGGATATCGCCAATGGTAACAATATATTTATGGTCTGCCTTTTGACTTTTTCCACTCTTCAATTTTTTTATGGTTTCCGGAGAGCAGCACTTTCGGGACTTTGTAATTTTTTCCCCTATATTTAAAAACCTCCGGGCGGGTATAGACCTCGCTGGAGGAAACTCGTTCTTCTTCCAATGATTCATATTTACCCAGTACTCCCGGAATCTGGCGGGAAATAGAATCTATCAAAACCATTGCCGGCAGTTCTCCGCCGGTTAAGACATAATCCCCAATTGAAATTTCTTCGGCTTTTAAAATTTTCTGCATGCGCGCATCTATCCCCTCATAGCGGCCGGAAATTAAGATAATGTCGGTATATTTTTGTTTAACCAATTTCTTCGCATAAGCCGTATTAAATTTTTTGCCGGATGGAGAAAAAAGAATTACTTTTGTTTTATTTTTCTTGCCCCGCCCTGGCGATGGTATTTTAATTTTCGCAAAGGCTTTAAGAAAAAGTTCCGGGCGTAAAACCATGCCGGGCCCGCCGCCGTAGGGCCGATCGTCCACCCGGCGTTTCGGCTCGCAAAAATCCATTGGATTATAAAAAAGAACTTTAATTTTTTTATAATAGATTGCCCGCCCAATAATTGACTCCTTGAGATAAGAATTAAACATTTCCGGAAATATAGTAATAATGTGAAATTTAGTCATAAAAAATTGCTGTGCCCGTCCGTAGCTTTAGCGAAGGGGGGTAATAATGTGAAAATGCATGTCTTTAAAGTATATCAAAAATCCCCCTTACGGGGGATTTTTGTTTAAATTCCTTTCAAGTCCTCCATCGCTTGGTCTACCGTCTTAAGTGGATTTTCCGGACCGTGGGAACCCATGTGCCCCTCCGGCCTTAAACTGCCGGCCGGCTCGTTGATTTTCAGATTAACCCGGGCATTGTTTTTCATGCCAATGATGCGAAGCAACGTGCGGATGGCCTTGGCGGTGTTTCCCATCCTTCCGATAATTTTTCCCATATCGGCCGGATTTACGGTTAGCGTTATCAGCACCCCCATTTCGTCCACCGTCCGTTCAATCTTAACGTCGTTCGGATTGTCCACCAGAGCTTTGACCACGTATTCCAGAAATATCTTGTCAGCTTCTTCCATAGTGTTTCAGAATGATTTTATTCTTTATAATAACGCAGTGTTACGACCGATACTGCTTTCTGTAATTATACTTTACCCCACCGTGGCGGGGCAAGTTATTTTTTCGCTTTCAACTCTTTGCGCTTGACCGTCGGCTGTTTTCTGGGCAAAACATTCACTTTCTTGCCGACAATTACCTGGTCGTGCACTAGAAAATTATGCATGGTGTCGGAACATTTGGCGCCCTGGCTTATCCAGTATTTTATCCTCTCGGTATTCAGATTTTTTTTCGCGCTGTCGTCCTTGGCTTTCGGGTTATAAGTGCCTAGGATTTCCAAAAATTTTCCGCTTTTGGTGCTGTTCTTGGAGTCGGTCAAAACGGCCCGGAACGAAGGGTCGTTTTTTCTCCCGATTCTCTGAAATCTTATTTTCAGCATTTAGCGAGTTTAACATAAATTATTAAAAAGGCAACTTTCTATGATATAGTGAAAGAATGAAAGGGTCCGCAGGCAAACGCGAGGGCATTATCTCCATATCTTCCAAAGGAACGGGATATGTGGCTATCGGGGCCGAAAAAAGCAAGGGCGAGGACCCGGAAATTGATTTCCGGCATTTAAATACCGCCCTGCACGGAGACCTGGTTGAGATAATTCTCCATCCCAAGGGACGCGGGAGGCCCGCCTCCGCCAAAGGCTACGGTAGGGCAAGGCAAACAGCCGAAGTGACAAAGATACTCTCCCGCGCCAAAACCCGCTTCGCGGGGGTACTGGAAGAAGAAAATAAAATGTTCTTTCTGAAACCGGACGACACCAAAATGTATACGGATATCCTGATTCCCAAAGAATCGCTGAACCATGCCAAAACCGGGCAGAAAGTTTTCGCGGAAATAGTTTCATGGAAAAGCGCGCAAAAGGCCCCGCTCGGAAAAATAATAAAGATCCTGGGCCGTCCGGGCGACAACGACGCCGAAATGCATTCCATCGCGATAGAGAAGGGGTTTGATTCGGAACTGCCCGGCAAAGTGGAAGAAGAGGCAAAAAAAATAAAACGGAGCGGAATCAAAGAAACAGATTACAGAGGCCGGCGGGACTTCAGGAAAATTCTTACTTTCACGATTGACCCTTCGGACGCGAAGGACTTTGACGACGCGATATCTTTCAGATTCCTCCCCTCCTTAAAAAAGGAGGGGGTAGGGGGTGGTAATTCAAAAGACCACTCCGCCTTCGACTCCCCTCCTCCACAAGGAGGGGAGCAGTATGAAATAGGAATACATATCGCGGATGTGTCGCATTATGTCCGGACCGGCATGGAGCTGGATAACGAAGCGCGCGAGCGGGGTACTTCGGTTTACCTGGTGGATAGGACAATCCCGATGCTGCCGGAGACACTCTCCAACGATTTATGCAGTTTAGTCCCTCACCAGGACCGGCTGACCATGAGCGCGGTTTTTATTGTGGATAAAAATGCCAGAGTGCGGGGCGAATGGTTCGGGCGCACGCTGATACATTCAAGAAAAAGATTCACCTACGAAGAAGCGGAACATTCAATCAAAAAACCGGGAACCCCGTTCCACCGAGAACTTTCTGTTTTGAACAATCTGGCTAAGAAATTAACCAGGGAAAGGTTCTCCCGGGGGGCGATATCGCTCGACCAGGAAGAGGTAAAATTCGTGCTGGATTCAAAAGGAAAACCGGTCAGGGTAATAAAAAAGGAGCGGGGCGATTCCAACAGGTTGATTGAAGAATTTATGCTTTTGGCAAATAAAAAAGTCGCGGAAAAAATTACCCGAGGGCTCAATATAAATAAAGCGAAAGGAAACTCGGCCTTTATTTACCGCATCCATGACGAACCCAGTAAAGAAAAGATGGCGGATCTGGCATTTTTCCTGCGAGGCCTGGGACACAAAGTATCCTTGCAAAACGGCCTCATCCCCAATCATGAAATAAACAAACTTCTGGGAGGTTTGGCCACGGAAAACGCCAAGGATATAATGAGCGACACGGTGCACCGCGCGGTCATCCGGTCCATGGCCAAGGCGATTTATTCTACCAAGAATATCGGGCACTACGGGCTGGCTTTTGAATATTACACGCATTTCACCTCCCCGATCAGGAGATACCCGGATATTATGGTGCACCGAATGCTGGCCGACTATCTGGCCGGGAAAAGGGTCAGGACAGAAAAACTGGCTGAATACGAAAAAATTGCCATCATCGCCTCCGAGCAGGAAAAGCGAGCGGCCGATGCCGAACGGGCCTCCACAAAATACAAGCAAGTGGAGTATATGTCGGAGCATTTGGGAAAAGTTTTTGACGGAGTGGTCAGCGGGATAACCGAATGGGGAATGTATGTGGAAGAAACGGAAACAAAGTGCGAAGGATTGGTGCGGGTGCGGGACCTCAACGACGATTTCTATGTTTTTAACGAAAAAAAGCTGGAATTGGTTGGACAAGGTAGGAAGTCCCGACGCCCTTCGGGGTCGGGATCCCGGCCGCAAGCGTCGGGAAAAAAATACCGTCTGGGCAGCCGGGTGAAAATAAAGGTCCAGAGGGTTGACCTGGAGAGAAAAACAATAGATTATGTCCTAGCATGAAACATTTTTCAAACAAAAAAGGAAAAATAAAATTGGTATTGTGGACAATATTTTCCGTCCTGGTCGGAATATCCCTGGCCCTTTCTCTGTCGTTGACATTCAAAAATATCAAAAATGCGACAATATTCCAGTCAATAAAAAATGTCGCCGCGGTAATCCAGCTTATCCCGCCGGAAGGCGCAACCGCCGTTAAAGAACCGGAAAAGCCTCAATATTATTACACCAACAAGGAAACAATTGCATTGCCTAAAATATCCGCAAAGGCCTTTCTGGTGGGTGATTTGAATACCGGAGAAGTAATACTCTCAAAAAATCAAAATCAAAAATTTCCAATTGCTTCCACCTCCAAACTAATGACGGCGCTGGTTACGCAAACAAGTGGAATAGATGAAATTACGCAAATAACCAAAACTGCCATAGCCACGCCAGGCAAGAACGGAGGACTGCAGTTGGGAGAAAAAATAAAAGTTAATGACTTGATGTATCCCCTTCTTTTGGAATCAAGCAATGATGCGGCTGAAGCCATTGCCGAGCACTTTGGCCGAGAAAGCTTCCTCGCGAAGATGAACCAAGTAGCCGAAACACTGCTGATGACTTCAACTTCATTTACGGATCCCAGCGGGCTCTCTTCCCAGAACCAATCAACCACCGCTGACATGTTTAAATTGGCGGGATATTTGACGCAACAATATCCCGATTTATTTAAAATTACGACTAAAAGAAGTTATTCCAATAAAAAACACAACTGGTCAAACATCAGCCAGTTCCTGGGAGAGGAAGGATATTCGGGAGGAAAAAGCGGATACACCGATGAGGCCAAACAGACCGTCGTCTCCGTTTTTTCCCTGTCTCTGGGCGAATCCGGAACTCGCCCGATCGCCATCACGCTTCTGCAGAGCCCCGACCGGCGCCGGGACGTGGAAAATATTCTGAAATATTTACAGAAGAACATCTATTACGGTGGGCGAGCGGACGCGAATACCAACTGGGTGCAGGAGAAAATCGGCCTGCCGGATATCCGGGAACCGAATCACGTGGTCCTGACTTTCGGCGGGGATGTAATGCTGGACCGCGGAGTGGAGAATTCAGTCATAAAAAATTTCGGTAACGATTATTCCGCCCTCTTTGAAAAA
>Ga0076237_118_pt1 | contig 13655 bp, 13 predicted proteins | sample RifGroF1_FD_67705 | JGI IMG/M metagenome (GOLD analysis project Ga0076237, IMG submission 67705) | Parcubacteria (Nomurabacteria) bacterium GW2011_GWF1_42_40 | reverse complement strand
ACGATAAGAAAAAATACGCCTTTAGTTTTGTCGAAACTTATTAATGGCGTAGAAATTAGAAAAAATTTATGAGTAATTTATTAAAATCAAAATTTCTTCTTGGAGTTCTGATTGTAGTAGCGGTCTTTGCGGTTGTGGGCGTTGCCCTTCCTTCCACAGCGGCTGCTGATTGTTCAATCACCACTACATTAAGAGAAGGTTCTGTAGGCGTTGAAGTTCAATGCTTGCAAGGAATCGTAGGAGCTACAGCCGATGGTAAATTTGGTCCTTTGACCAAGGCCTCCGTTATGGCTTGGCAGGCAGGTCACGGATTGGTAGCCGACGGAGTTGTCGGTCCTCTAACCCGAGCGGCTTTGGCTGGCGCAGGTGTTTCAGTAGGATCATTCCCGGCAGGTTGTACTTCAAGTTCAGGATTTAGCACAAGCACCGGATTGTCATGTTCTGGCTCTTCAACTCTTCCTTCAGGTTGTAGTTCAACCGCGGGATACAGCCCGACAACCGGAGCCAAGTGCGATGGAGGTTCAACTGCTACTCCTGTAGCTTTTGAGGGTACAGAAGAAGGAAAGTTGTCCTCATTTGAAGAGGATGCAGCAGATACTTCGGATGTGGATGAAGGTACAACTGAACAGGAAATCCTAAATGTATCTTTTGAAGCGGAAACTTCTGACCAGAAAGTTACTCGCGTTGATGTGGATTTCCAGGCGGCTGATTCAACAGAGTCATCAAAGCCATGGGATTACTTCAAGAAGGTTTCCTTGACGCTTGATGGGGATGTTATCGCTACTAAGACCGTTACAAGTTCAGATGATTGGGATAGAACGGATGAAGCAAGCGTTACTTACGACACTTACACGGTCAGATTTTCCAATCTGGACTTTATTGTTAAGGACGGAAGCGAAGCCCAGCTTGCGGTAGCCGTTGATGTTATAGACAATGTTGATGGAAGTGATGAAGGCCAGTCATGGGAAGCCGCAATTCCGGTCAATGGAATTCGCGCGATAAGTCCTAATGGATTGACTGAAACATATCCGACAACGGAGTTAAATGTCGATTTCACCGTAGCGGGGTCGGATACCGGAACGCTTTCTTGGTCGCAAGATTCCGACAATCCAAGTGCGATGGCTATCACTCTTGACGATGCGGTAGATACCAACAACGTGCTTTTGGCGGTCTATAACTTGGAGGCCGATAATCAAGACATCTTCGTTGAAGATATCTTGATTGAAACCACCATAACGACAACTGGAACGATGGATCAGACAAGCGATCTTGTCCAAACATTCCGCGCGAAGGTATATGATGCCGATGGTGACTTGGTGATAACTAGCACTGCGGCTGGCAATGCGACGGCTGATCTTACAAACATTGATCATACGTTCAGCAATCTTGATTTCACTATTCCAAATGGTGATACTTATGAAGTCAAGTTTTATGCCGACTTCCAACCGCTTGACGGAACGATTGTTAAAGACACGGACACAATCGTTCTAACAATGGATGCCTCGGACACTGTTGCTGAACAGGCCTCAGGAGGCAATGATGGGGATGCGGTTACGGCAACCGGAGATATTACGGGAAAGACACATGCTGTCTTTGCAAGCGCTCCGTTGATTACCCATGTAAGTTCAACTATTACCAAAACGCTTGCTTGTGACGGCGTATGCGCTGCCGGAGAAGCGGAAAGAGCGGAGGCCACTATTACTTTCACAGTGAAAGCGGTTGAGGCCGATGTTTATGTTCCGGATGAGTTTGTGGAGGACACTGATGAAACTGATACTACTTACGGGTCAGGTTCAACTTATTTCCTTGATGAACATGCAGGCACCGAACCTACGCCGGTTGCGTTGGCTTCATCCGATGCGTCTACATCAACCAATGGTTGGATAGTTTACAAGGGTGAGGAAAAAACCTTCACTTACAAAGTAACGATTACCGCCTTAGCTGACGGCTACCAATCAGTTGGTATGTCTTCAATTGAGTGGGGTCTAACTAACGTTGCTGGCGGTAATGCTGCCAATGAGGACTACACATATAGCTTGCAGCCAGATTGGGAAACACCTTCCATTTATCTGGAGTTTACAGCGGCTTAATTGTTGTAATCTAAGTTCAATCTATCCTGGTTAATACGCCTTAAAAAGTATTCCCTCCGTCGCTTCGCAGTTCTCCTACGCCAAATGGCTACGGATGAATAATGGAGCTATGGACGGGTTAAACCCCCGCTTGCTTCGCAAGCTCACACCTGTTTTTAAAAAACAGGTGTGAGGGTAAACAGAAAACCACCTCTTTTCGGGGTGGTTTTTTGTTTTGGAGATTAAATGCGACCCCCTCCCAACCTCCCCCAAGGGGGGAGAGTTCTTGCAAAAAAATCTTGTTGTGTGATATATTGGGGGTATGTTAAATGATCAAGATATAAACAAACTTACTTCTGTTCTTGCTACCAAATCAGACATACAGGAAGTCAGAGACGATTTAGATTCCAAATTTCTTGTATTGAAGTCCGATATTCAAGATGTTAAAAAAGACGTAGAAGGTTTGCGAGAGGCCATACAGGGCATGATGGTTTCTATAGATAATTTGGCAAAAGTCATATCAGACCTACGTTTAGAGTATGCCGCTATTTCCACTCAACTAACTAGGCATGAACGCTGGATAAAACAGATTGCCGAAAAAGTCGGGCTGAATTTAGCCATGGAATAATACGCCTTAAAAAGTATTCAAAATTCCCCTGTCGCTCGCGAGCGACGGGGTTTTTTTGTTTGCGTTAATGAAAATATAATATATAATGGTTAAATTATAAGTAGTGTATTAAAATAATGAGCAAAGCGAATGTATTTTAAACACCCTGTTAAATAATTTTTGCAGAGCAAAAATTGTTCAAAGGACATTTAACAGGGTAAAGATTTTTATACTCACTGCGTTCGTTAAAAATCATTTATGTATAATAAAAAAAATATAGTAATAGCAGTTATTGTAGTTTTGGTTATCATCGTAGTTGGTTTTTTGATTTATAAGGGAAATCAAAATAAAGGTTATTCCATTGTGTATTTAACAACTAGGGAAGTGTATATAGGTAAATTAGCTACTTTTCCAGATTTTCAGCTAAAAGATAGCTATATTTTGCAAGTTATAAAGGATGAAAAGGATCCAACCAAGAACAATTTCCAGCTTCAGCCAACAAAAGAAGCCCTTTGGTCACCTCAGGTTTTGCACTTAGTAAAGGACAATGTTGTTTTTTATGGTCCGCTTATGTCCGATAGTTCAATCGCCAAAACTTTGGCAGGACAACCCAAATAAGAAGGAGCCTGTCCCGTACCGAGCTTTGCTCTGGTTCGGAGTTATCCACATTTTTATTGTGTTTTAATTTTTGCTTATGTTGTATAATTACAAGTGCATAAAAGTGTCGAATACTTTTTTGCTACCTTCAATTGTTTATAAATGCATTATTAAGTAATTGAAGAAATATTATTAGTGAAATTATTATTAAGTTTTTTAAATTATGAAAAAAATATTTAAAGGTTTAGGGATAGGTTTCATTGCCTTGGCCCTCGTCGTAGGGGTGGGAGCAAATAATACTAGCGCCACTACAACATACGCGGTTAATGCAATCACAGAAACCGGCGCGCTAACTGTTACTGGAGGAGCTGCGTTGACTCTCGTTGGAACTACTGCTTCCACTTGGTCAACTGTTGCAGGGGATTTAACTGTTGAATCAGGAACCACTACTGCCGGTTCCCTTCATCTGATTTCAGATGAGAACACAACTGATGCTATTAATATTGATGCCACCGCTGGCGGCATTGATATTGATATAACTGGTACCGCTACAGAGGACTTTAATGTTACCAATACCGGTGGATCAATTGTTTTAATTGCTACAGAAGCTATTGCTGATGCTATCAATATTGATGCTACCGGCACAGCTGGAGGAGTAGATATAGATACTACTGATGGCGCCATTGCTTTAACAGCCGCTGGCGCAGTTGAAGGTGATATGACTCTGACAGTAGGTGACGATTACGTGGCCAACGTTACGGGCATTTGGGACAATAACGTAACTGGCGCCGCTACTTTGGACGCAGCTTCAATTTCTTTAGATGCCACAGCGGCTTCTAACTTGACTGTGACTGGCGCGGGCGCGGACTTGACCCTGGCTTCGGTCTTGGGGTCAGTGGCGATTTCTTCCACAGAAGATGCGGCAAGCGCGATTAGCTTAACTGCAAACTCTGCTGGTACAAATGACACCATTGTTATAACCAACACCCCGGGTACCGCCGCTGGCGCAATCACTTTGGCTGCAACAGCTGGTGGAATCACTTTGACTGCTGGTGGAGCTATTAACCTCACTGCAACGTCAGATGTCGTTGTTCCAGCTAACATTGGTGTCACCTTTGGAACAGGCGAGAAAATAGAAGGTGATAGCACTGACTTAACGGTTACATCTGGAGGACTTATAACTCTTACTGCAACAGGAAATACTGTGGTAACTAACGCTGCTGTTATTAATGGTGCTTTTACAGCCAGTGAAGCAATTATCTTTTCTGGTATAGAAACAATTGCAGCAGGTGGAACAACTACTGCTTTAGATCTTACCGAGTCTCTTCATTCAATTGATGCAGATGTGGGCGGAGATATATTTACCCTAGCAGATGGTACTATTGGACAAGTTATGACTATTACAATGGTATCTGCTACTGGAATAGCCACAGTTACTCCCGCTAATCTTGCGGGCGGTACAAGTGTCACTATGAACGCAGAGGGGGAAACTGTAATGTTGCAATTCGTTGATACTCAATGGTATATAATAGGCGGTAATGCTTACACAGTAATCTAATAATTGTTTTGTTTCTTAAGTTCTTAAATTATTAAAACATACGGAATTTAGGATGACTTTTCTTAGGGTCGAATTCTGTGTTAACTGATTAAAAACAAAATGATTATGATTAATAAATTAAAATTTGGATTGTTGGCTCTAGTGATGCTTCTTACGTTAGGAGTAGCTGTTCAAGTAAATGCGCAAGCTTTGACTTGGGATAATGACACTACGGTTACTATAGGATCTGCGGATTATAGAATTGAATCCAACTCCGAAGCGACTACTCTCACCTTTGACGCGACTACCCTCACCGTTACGGTTCCAGCCCTATCCACATTCACCATATCTTCTCCCAATAATTACACCTTAAACAACGATCAAGCCCTGACAGCGACATGTGTATCCGGAGTAAATACTTTGGTAATCACCGGAGCTGTAACTGATGCGGTGATTACTCCCGATACCGCCACTGTCGTTGCGTGTGTTGCTCCTAGTTCTGGGGGTGGAGGTGGAGGGTCTTCTGCCACCCCAGTAGCCACTCCAGCTGTGCCTGCTGTTCCCGCAACTCCCGGAGAAATTCCTGGATGTGGAACTAGGACAACTGGTTTCAGTTCGTCTACAGGCACTTCTTGTGTTGGAAACACATCCACTACTCCAGCTACCTCTGCGACACCTGCTACTCCAGCCACACCCGCATCTCCAGCTCTTAGCGCATCAGCTTACAACTTCGGCACGGCCGTTCTCAAAAACGGCAGTCGAGGCGAAGCAGTCAAGGAACTGCAAAGGTTTTTGAACGCGAAGCTGGCTCTAGGTCTGGCAGTTGACGGAGCTTTGGGCCCCCAGACTATTGCTGTCATCAAACAATGGCAAGTGGACAACGGCTTAGTGGCTGACGGTCTCGTTGGTCCGGCTACTAAAGCGGCGATGAATGCAGGAGCTCCTGCAGCACCGTCCGCTCCGGCTGCTCCAAGCGCGGGCGCCTCTAACTTGGGCGATTCCACTCTCAAAAATGGGAGTTCTGGCGATGCGGTCAAGAACTTACAAACATTCTTGAACTCTTCGCTTGGCTTGAACCTCGCGGTTGACGGCGCCATGGGTCCGATGACGGTCTCCGCTGTCAAACAGTGGCAGGCGGCCAACGGCCTTGACGCCGACGGTCTGGTTGGTCCGGCTACCAAGGCGAAAATAAATGCCGCGACGCAATAAGTAGTTTAACTCCCGTCGGGTGTCCAACACCCGCTGTCGGGTGTTGGACACCCGACAGCGGAAGTAGAGGAAAACTGAAATAACCAAAAAACCGCCCTGAACTTTTTGTGGAGGGTGGTTTTTTGCCTTCCCCTACACCTGGTGTAGGGGAAGGCGGAATACAATTTTCAAAATTTGCGGTATACTTAAAGTATGGGTCAAATAATTTTTAAAATCTGGTATATCATAGCTATTTTGCCCTTCATTATGTTTCTGGAAGGGGACGAGAAGCTCGCGGATTATTTAAAGAAGAAAGAAATCTACGCGCATTGGGACGTTTTCCATTCCCTGATTGTGTTTTTGATAATTCTGGCCTTCTTCCTCTGGCTCAACGGCGCCCGCTAATAACTACTGAACGTTTCCCACATGTCAGACATGTGGGAAATTCGTGGTTTGTGTTAAAATATTATTTATGGTGTATAGAAAAGTTCCTTTCGTTTCTAAAGAATATTATCATTTATATAACCGGGGAAACAGTAAGCAGTTAATATTTTTGGATGAAAATGACTACAAACATTTTGTAAAATGTTTGTATATTTGTAATACGAGTAAGAATTTTAAATTTCGTGATCATATAGTTGAACAAAATATAGACGCTTTTGATTTTGATAGGGGAGAAACACTCGTTTCAATCGGTGCATGGGTCTTAATGCCCAACCATTTTCATATTTATATAACTTCCCACATGTCTGACATGTGGAAAAATAAAAATAACATCTCGGAGTTTATGAGAAAGCTATTAACTGCTTACACTAAGTATTTTAACGCCAAACACACAAGAACAGGTGGTTTATATGAAGGTCCTTTTAAATCTACTCATATTAACAACGATAATCAGGCAAAATATCTTTTTTCTTATATTCACCTGAATCCGATAAAATTAATTGATTCTCAATGGAAAGAGGAAGGTATAAAAAACATAAAGGCGGCCTTGGAACATCTTGAAACTTATAATTGGAGCAGTTACCATGACCATCACGGAATTACAAGAAAAGAAAATAAGATTTTAGATTTAGACAAATTTCCCAGCTATTTTTCCGATATCAAAGATTTTGATTCGGAAATTATTTCTTGGTTACAATACAAATAACCTTCCCCTATGTCAGACATAGGGGAAAGTTTTCCACAATTTTTGTTTTAATTGGACTGCTTTGATAATATAATTTAAGGATGGAAAAAATAAAAAGATTGTGGGCCCATAAAATTGTCAGGATGTTTGTGTGGGCTCTTTTAATTTTGCTTGGATTGTATCTCGTTTTGGTGGCTTTCCGCGTGGTTCATTTTTTTAATCTGGATAAGACCAATGCGCAGGTGGAGAAGATTCACAATACCAAACTTACCCTGAATGATGTCATGAGGACGAATCTCCCGCCGGAGCCGGTAGACGCCGATGAAACGGTGGCCGGCATTGACGCCAACCAAAACGGCATTCGCGATGATGTGGAATTGGCAATTTTTAAGGAGTATCCAAATTCGGCCAAGACCCGCGCCGTGCTGTTGCAGTATGCGTTGGTTTTACAGATGCAAATGACCCTACCTGTTGTGAATAAAGAAACAGTTACAGCGACAGCGGAAGACAGGAGCAAGGCACTAAATTGTGTTTGGAGCATAACTTCTCGTGAAAACATGGAAAGATTCCTGGAAATTACAGAAAAAAACGAGAATTTCGTTAAAGAATTACAGTTGAATACAGAACAAAGAAAAAAATATAGAGAAACCTTTTATGAATACTTGGGGAGTTATACAGCCTCTCATAAGGGCTGCGATATAGATTTATCTACTTTATCTAACTAAAGTGAATATAGGAATGGGAAAGAAAGTTGGTATTTATATAAGTATATTAATACTGATAATGTTTTTCTTTCCAAATTTTTCTTTGGCTTTAGAAAAATGTTCTCAAGATGGATACACGGTTATTACTATCAACGGAATGTTTACAGCTAAGGAAAAAGCAGAGGAAAACATGGATGCACTTGGCAAGATTCTTGGTCCTGCTTACAATAGACAAAATATTGATTATCAATATCTTCTAAACCCCTCTCACATCGCCGGACTCGGCGATTTTTTTGCCGCGGCTTATCAAAAGCTTTTTGATACCGAAGCAGTAGAAGATTATGACCTGATAGAAATGTTAAATGATGCCAGCCATAAGGTAAATACCCAAAAGCTTCTTCTTGTCGGTCACTCCCAAGGTAATTTCTATGCCAACAGTTTGTATGATGTCGTGGCGGATAAACCGGGCGGGGTGCCCGTGCGTTCCATCGGCGTATATGGCGTCGCCAGTCCCGCCAGCCGCGTGGCCGGATATGGCAAATATTTAACTTCCAGCACGGATTCGGTTATAGAAAATTTAAGATGGCGAGGAATTTTGTTCATTATGGAAGCAAATGACGCTATAAAGTTGCCGGAAAACAATACTTCCAATGGCCATAGTTTTTCCGATGTATATTTGAAGTACCGGGGAGATAAAATTATTTCTGATATACAAACTACGCTTGCCAAACTAAAAGAAAACGACGAACAATTGCCGGAGGCCCTCTGTATTTCCCCGCCGGAACTTTCTGCATTACACAAAGCGACTGGGATACTTCTGTCTGTCGCCGACCCGACGGCGATTGCGGTGAAAACAGGATTGGTCGTTACTTATAAAACAGGGGTAGCCATCAGGGATAAAACAACTCAAGTTGCCGATGCAATAGCGCAAGCAATATTTAAAAATAATTTAGCAATAGACAATAGGGCTGCGGTGGGGGCCGCTGACGGTGAAGAGGGGCACGGGGAGCCGGATAATAATTCATCGGAATCCGAATCGGCGCCGGAGAATTCTAAACCGACGGCACAAATACCAAAGTCCGAAAATATTGCGTCAAGTGAAGTATCTCCTTCTTCGGGCAGTCCAAGCACAGTAATAAATACCGAAGAAGGTTTACAGTCACCTACTACAACTGTTACCAGTCACAGAAGCGGAGGTGGAGGAGGCGGCGCTTCAACACCTGAAGCAGAAACCACCCTCGACACAACCGCGCCGATTATTTCTATTCTTGGCAATGCTTCTGTGACAATCAATGTTGGGATATCTTATGCGGACGAAGGCGCAACGGCCCTGGATGATATTAACGGAGATATTACCGCAAATATCGTTATAGTTAATCCTGTTGATGCTAACGTAGTGGCCGATTACACAATTACATACAATGTTTTGGATGCGGCGGGAAATTCTGCCACCGAGGTTACTAGGTCAGTACATGTTGTTGCTGTCACTCCACCTCCAGTCACGGATACTACCGCGCCCGTAATTACGGTCTTGGGAGATAACCCTGTTACTATAGAAACCGGAAATTCTTATGTTGATGTCGGCGCTACCGCAACAGATGATGTTGACGGACAAATCGTGGTAAACACATCCAGTTCCGTGGATACTGATACCGTTGGCACATACACTATCACCTACACTGCCACAGACGCGGCGGGTAATACGGCAACTGGGACGCGCATTGTGAATGTTGAGGCGCTTTCATCTCTTGCATTATTTGACAGCAGGGATACATTTTCTGACAATCTCCCGCCTTTTCAAAGCGGAGGCAATGGGGGAATATTGTGGCAAAGAGAAGCAGGGGGAGCTCCTTTTGATGGAATCATCAAGGCCATAAACATGATATTGGTCACCAGTCCGGCTTTTAACCGTTCTGGAACCTTCTATTTCCAATGCTGGATCGACGACGGGATCGATCACGCCGGATCCACTCAAGTTATGCGCGCCGCTTCCCAGGTTTTCAATACGGGCGATTATCTGATCAATTCCGCGATTTTTAACTTTACACCTTATGAAATTGATACTTGGAGTTATGCAGATTTAACTTTTTCAAACCCTTTTGGCGACGACTGCACGTTTAATGCTGGAGAGACGGTTCGGGTTGCGGTTACAGACAGTGTTTTGTATATCGGGGATTACAATTCCGGGAATTTGCCGCAACACAGAATGGCCGTATCTGATTCCCCTGATTTTTTTTCCGCGGTCGCACACAGTTCAATGAAAACAATTACGTCATTTGATTTTCCAGGATTATCGCCGGAAGTTGTCGGGGTTATTAACGAAACAGATCACACAATTTCTTTATCTGTTCCTTTTGATACTGACGTGACAACTCTTGCACCAACAATTATTATTTCTTCTTTTGCAATAATTAGTCCGAATAATAATGAGGCACAAAATTTTACTAATCCTGTTACTTATACCGTTACAGCAGAAAACGGCTCTACGCAAAATTATATTGCAACGGTTACAATTACTCCTGATTCTGGCCCTACTTTAATCTCTGCGGAAGTTACCTCGGCAACCACGGTTGACTTGACCTTTTCTGAAGATTTGGACGGTCGGACCGTCACCAACGCGGATTTTTCAGTTACCGCACACACCCTTTCTTCCACTGACGCTTTTGAAATAACTCCCGGCGTGGTACGTCTGACTATCTCCGACACCTTTGCCTCCGGCGAGACCCCGGAAATTATCTACAACACAACTGTTTCAAACGGGGTAAAAGATTTGGATGGCAATGTCGTTCCGGAAGCAACAATCACCGCAACAACCACCATATAATTTCCCCTATGTCAGACATAGGGGAAGAATTCGACAGGATGTGATATAATGACCCGTGATGGTTAAACATTTTTTAAAGATTTTGGTGATATTTGCGTTGATGATAGCGCTCGGGCTGGCGGGGGTTTATTTGATCAATAATTACAAGGGTGGGGAAGAGCCGGATGCGAATGGCGAAACACAGGTTGCAAAATAAAGGATTTGTGCTATATTGTTTCTACCGCAGAGAAAGCAGGCAAACAGTAAGTCCTGCTTAGTGGGTCGATATTCCGCCAAAGGCGGATAAATCTGGCGGCTTTAAGCCGTTTTTTTGTTGAAAAAACACTATGTTACAAAAATCAAAAAAGGCAGAGATGATAAAAGAGTTAGAGGGGGCAATCAAGAATTCCCAATCCCTGGTTTTCGTGAATTTCCATGGGCTGAAAGTAAGTGACGAAACAGTATTGCGTCGGGAGCTCCGAGACAAGGAGATCGGCTACAAAGTTTCCCGAAAGACGCTGCTTGTCCGCGCTCTCAAAGGCAAGGCGGAAGGCGAAATTCCGGAACTGACCGGTGAAGTCGCCATCGCGTACTCGCCCGCCGAAGTTTCGGCGAAGGCGGGTTCCCAGGACCCAACGGCTTCGGCCCGCGAAATTTACAGTTTCCAAAAAACCCACAAAGTGCTCCTGAATATTATCGGGGGAATCTTTAAGGGAAAATTCTTGGGCAAGGAGAAAATGATGGAAATTGCCATGATTCCAAGCCGTGAAGTCCTCTACGCGCAGTTCGTCAACCTTATCAATTCTCCGATTCAGCGCTTTGCCGTTGTCTTGGACCAGATAGCCAAGTCGAAATCTTAATTATTAACCATCAGAATAAATATTATGGAAAAGTTTGCAGACCTTATTAAACAAATAGAAACAATGTCCGTCGCCGACCTGCACGCGCTGGTCAAGGATCTAGAAGAAAAGTTCGGCGTATCGGCCGCCGCCGTGGCGGTTGCCGGAAATGGTGTAACAGCCGGAGCCGAAGCAGCCGAAGAGAAGAGCGTCTTTACTGTCGTGCTGGCGTCTGCCGGAGAACAGAAAATCGCCGTCATGAAAGCCGTCAAAGAGGTCCTCGGATTGGGGCTCAAGGACGCCAAAGACCTGGTTGACGCCGCTCCTTCCACCCTGAAAGAGGGGATGAAGAAGGCCGAAGCCGAAGACCTGAAGAAAAAGGTTGAGGAAGCGGGAGGAAAAATTGAACTAAAATAACGTTCAATTTTTCGGCCGGAGGTGCGACGGCACCGAGGCGGGGGCTGCGCAAAATTCCAGCAGGAATTTATGTGTGGCCAAAATCGAGCTTAAATAGCTCGATTTTCGACCCACAGATGCGTCGGCATCGAGGGTCGGCTTGCACAAAAATTCAGCAGAATTTTATGTGCAAGAATTGAACTAAAATAGCAAAATAGGTACTTTTACAAAAACTCTTGCAAACATAAACTTTTCTACGGTACAGATTTTTCGAAGCTTGAAAAATCCTGAAGTTTTCGCGCCGACGCGCTCAAAACCCCTGCGAAAAGCTTTGTTTGCAAGAGTTTTTGTGCTTTAATAATATGAAATATGCAAGCACGACAAAAAACCGCCCTAATCTCCGTTTATAATAAAGAAGGAATCGCGGATTTCGCCAGGGAATTGACAAGTTTGGGCTGGAAAATTATTTCCTCCGGCGGGACGGCCAAGCATCTCTCCGGGGCCGGAATACCGGTTACGGATGTGGCGGAGATTACCGGAATGTCGGCCATTCTTTCCCATCGCGTGGTCACCCTGCATCCGAAAATTCACGGCGGGCTTTTGGCCGAGGATACGCCGGAGCATTTGGCTGAACTAGAGAAATATAAAATTCCTTGGATTGATCTGGTTTGCTGCGATCTATATCCACTCGAAGAAGAAGTAAAGAATAAAATGGCCACATCATCTGGACAGACTGAAATAGAGATTTTAGTATTATTTCACTTAGGTTTAGGTTCATTTAGTTATTATTTTATCTTTTTTTGACAGTCTATTGTGTTTAATGTGCATTAACACTATTTGTAGCCATTGGGATGCTGCATCCTCTATCAACTTATTTGCCTTCTGTTTGTTTTTCATTGGTTAACGATTGAACATATAAATTTGTATTTTTCTTTCCGATAAATTTATATCCATATTTCTTTCCGAATTTAGGATATAAGAATAAGTTAAATTCAGTAAAAGAGTGGGGAGAGTAGCGAAATCTACCCCTTTCAATACTGTGTTTGGGCATATCCATCTCAGTTTTTACTAATTTAGCTTTCAACCCGCCTTTATACTTTTTGTTTGTAATGCAAAAATAACTTGTTTTATTAATATTTTCAGATATTTTAAAAAAACTACAAGCATAGATCGTTAATCCTTTCTTTACATCAACATATTTTCTATATGTACAGTTTCTAAACTTTATTGATTTTCGATAAGCTTCCGCTTCTCGAATACGGGCAAGAAATACTGATCCAAGCGATGCTATTCCTACTACGCCCTCACGATACTCCTTATCCTTTTTTGTAATCGGTTGGGGAAGATTTTCCCACATTTGGCTTGAGTCTTGAAGAAAAGTGTTTGTTGTCTCCTTAAACTTACGAAAGCTTTTTCTCCCAAAAAATAAATCCTGTTGTATTTTTCTCCTTCCTCTTTCAACCATCTTTTTACTTAATCGCATGTACTTTTAGATATTGGTTTAAAAATATACTTAGGACCAAGGTCCCCTGAATATTTGTTTTGGTGGTGCAAAAATATTAGGTACTTCCGGAATATTTAAATTCTCTTTAGGACATTGTGTTTTAGGGACACGTATAAAGCGTACTCTAATATCAAAGTTTGATTTAGATTTCCAAATTTTATCAAGTTCAGCTTCTGCCGCTTCTTGCTTTTTCTTTTCGTTCAGTATGGTTGTAGCGAGTTCTTTCTGTTTGTTTGTGTCTGTTAATGACTTAAACATTTCAGTCACTGCAATAGTTGATTT
>Ga0076237_114_pt1 | contig 14814 bp, 13 predicted proteins | sample RifGroF1_FD_67705 | JGI IMG/M metagenome (GOLD analysis project Ga0076237, IMG submission 67705) | Parcubacteria (Nomurabacteria) bacterium GW2011_GWF1_42_40 | reverse complement strand
TGCCATATGTTTTTCTCTTGCTAATTAAGGTGATTAAAGATGGTTAACCTTTGTCACCCCAATTTAGCATTTTTGTCACCCCATATGGTTAACTCAACACATTGCTTTCAAATAAACATTGTGCTAGTCTTGATGGTGTACGAGTCCTGCTGAAAACAGGGCTTTTTTAATAAATTAATGAACGGAGTGCGGGGTGAAGATTTTCTACCTTCGCTTCGCTCACAAGAAAATACATCATGCTAGACCTAAAAACATTCAAATCGGCATTGGAGCAGTTGGAGGAAGAAAGGAAAATTCCGAAGGAAAAAATACTGGAAGCGATAGAACAGGCAATGGCGGCGGCTTACAAAAAGGACTATGGCAAGAAGGGGCAGATAATCCGCGCCAAGCTTGACCTGGAGAGCGGCAAAACGGAATTCTTTCAGGTAAAGATCGTGGTGGACGAAAGCATCGCCATTTTGGACACCCCTCCCCACCCCTCCCCAAAGGAGAGGGAGGAATTCAAGTCTCCTCCTTCGGGGGAGGTTGGAGGGGGTGAGTATTCAATAAAAGAATCCGATGATGAACGCGTGCATTTCAACGCCGAGCATCACATGCTCCTGGAAGACGCCAAAAAAATAAAAAAAGGGGTAGAATTGAACGACGAAATAATTTTTCCCCTGGAAGCCAAGGACGATTATGGACGTATTGCCGCGCAGACCGCCAAGCAGGTGATTATTCAGAAAATCCGCGAAGCGGAACGCACCTCCATCATAGACGAATACGGCACCAAGGAAGGAGAAATTGTTTCCGGCATCGTGCAGAAAGTGGAGCGGGGCAACGTCTATGTGGATTTCAATAGGGCAACCGGCATCCTGCCGGCCGAAGAACAGATTCCCGGAGAATACTGGGAGCGCGGGCAGAGAGTCCGGACCTACCTCTACAGCGTGGAAGACACACCGCGAGGCATCAATTTGCGACTTTCCCGCACCCATCCGAAATTTATAGAAAAACTTTTCGCCACCGAAGCGCCGGAAATAGAAAATGGTGTGGTGGAAATAAAATCGGTCGCCCGTGAAGCCGGCGCCCGCTCCAAAATCGCCGTTTACTCCAACGATGAGCATATTGACGCCGTCGGCTCCTGCGTCGGGCAGAAGGGCACGCGGGTCAACACTATTACTACGGAACTTTCCGGAGAAAAAATTGATATAATCCCCTGGTCCGCAGATCCAAAACAATTTGTTTCCAATTCCCTCTCGCCGGCCAAAGTGGTTGCTATTGAAATTGACGAGAAGGAGCACAAGGCGACTGTGGAAGTCGGTAATGACCAGTTGTCGCTGGCCATTGGCAAGGGCGGGCAGAATGTACGCCTGGCGGCCAAACTGACCGGCTGGAGAATAGACATCAAGGGCGACGGCAAAGAAGTCGCCACGGCCGACGGAGAAAAAGTTGAAGTTGTGGAAGAAAAGAAATAAAATAAGTTAAATTATTAATAATAAGGTTAGTTAAAACTATGAATCAATTTTTATTGTTTGCGATTGCGAGTTCGGTGGTGGCGATTATTTACGGTTTGCTTTTAGCAAAATCAATCCTTAAGAAAAGTCCCGGCAACCAGCGCATGCAAGAAATCGCCAAAGCGATTCAGGAAGGCGCAAGCGCTTATTTGAATAAACAATATAAAACTATTGGAATGATTGCTGTCGTCCTTTTTCTGCTTATCGGTTTTGTGCCTAAATTGGGATGGACTATGGCTTTCGGATTTTTGGTCGGAGCGGTTTTCTCCGCTTTGGCCGGATACATCGGAATGAATGTCTCCGTTCGGGCCAATGTCAGAACAACCGAAGCGGCCCGGAGCGGAATCAATAACGCCCTGTCTTTGGCTTTCCGAGGCGGGACGGTGACCGGGCTTTTGGTGGTGGGTTTGGCGCTGCTTGGCGTTGCCGCTTTTTACGCAATAACCAAAGATGTTACGGCCCTCATCGGACTCGGCTTCGGCGCTTCGCTTATTTCCGTTTTCGCCCGGCTCGGAGGAGGAATATTCACCAAGGCGGCGGATGTGGGAGCGGACTTGGTTGGCAAACTTGAAGCCGGCATTCCGGAAGACGACCCAAGAAACCCGGGCGTTATCGCCGACAATGTCGGGGACAACGTCGGGGACTGCGCGGGTATGGCCGCCGACCTTTTTGAGACATATGCGGTTACTTCGGTAGCCACGATGCTTCTCGGTTCCCTTCTTTTTGTTGGTTTTGAAAATGCGATTCTCTATCCTCTGGTCATCGGCGGAATGGCAATCTTCGCATCAATCATCGGCACCTGGTTTGTCCGCCTTCGCTTGCCAAAGCGAGCTTCGGCGGACACAGTCCGCTCGGATACTCCGAATATAATGGGCGCTTTGTATAAAGGCCTTATTGTTTCCGGCATTCTGGCCGCCGCCGCCTTCTATCCTGTCACTAATATGCTGATGGCCGGGAACGGCACTTACTCGGTCATGGCGCTATTCATTTGCTCTCTAGTCGGACTCTTCGTTACCGGAGCGCTGGTTGTCATTACCGAATACTTTACTTCTACCAAATATTCTCCGGTGCAGTCCATCGCGCTCGCTTCCGTCTCCGGACACGGCACGAATGTCATTCAGGGCCTGGCCATTTCCATGAAATCCACCGCCTGGCCCCTGATTACCATCGTTCTGGGAATTTTAATCAGTTACTATTACGGCGGACTCTACGGAATCGCGGTGGCGGCCATGTCCATGCTTTCCATGACGGGGATAATCGTGGCGATTGACGCCTACGGTCCGATTACGGACAATGCCGGAGGAATCGCGGAAATGGCGGAACTACCGGAAAAAGTCCGGAACGTGACTGACCCGCTGGACGCCGTCGGCAACACCACCAAGGCCGTTACCAAGGGCTATGCCATCGGTTCGGCCGGCCTGGCGGCTCTTGTTCTCTTCGCTTCCTACACGGAAGAAATCGTCAAAGCCGGACAAAGCATTACTTTTGACCTAAGCAACCCGTATGTTATCGTCGGACTCTTCTTGGGCGGACTTCTGCCTTATTACTTCGGCGCGCTCTGTATGGAAGCGGTGGGAAAAACGGCTGGAAAAGTGGTGGAAGAAATCCGCCGACAGTTCCGGGAAATCAAGGGAATCATGGAAGGCACCGCCAAGCCGGATTACGGTCAGGCGGTTTCAATCATCACCGGCGCCGCCATCAAGCAAATGATTGCACCGGCCCTGATACCGGTTCTGGCGCCCATTTTGGTGATTTTAATTTTCGGAAAGGACAAGGGCCTGGTGGTCTTGGGAGGGCTTCTGGTTGGCTCCATCATTACCGGACTTTTCGTTGCCATTTCCATGACCTCCGGCGGCGGCGCCTGGGACAATGCCAAAAAGCATATTGAACAAGGCAGTCATGGCGGCAAGGGCAGTGATGCCCATAAGGCGGCCGTAACCGGAGACACCGTCGGAGACCCTTATAAAGATACCGCCGGCCCTGCCATCAATCCGATGATAAAAATCCTGAACATTGTTGCGTTACTTCTGGTAGCTTTTTTGGTATAATACGCTCGGTTGAATTATTAATTTAATACCTTAAAATACTTATGAAAAAATATTTGATTTTATTTGTTGTTTTGCTAATGGCGCTTAGTGTAAATGTGAGAGCGGTTCGCGCGCAAAGCGAGCGCGACGAGATACGCGCCCAAATGAAAGAAAGAGTGGAAGCCATGCGGACGGAAGTAAAACAGAAAATGGACACCTTGAGGTTTCAAATAAAAGGAGAACAAGATACGGCCAAAGCCAGAATAAAAGAATTGAGGATTACCGGACGGGAGCAGGCATTGATGAGGTTTGATGTGGCAGTTGAAAGAATGAACAACCTGAAAAACAAAGTTGATACCTATATACTCACACTGGAAGCAAAAGGACTTGACACCGCGGAAGCAAAAAGTTTTCTGGCCACCGCTAACGCGAAACTAAACGATGCCACGGCGAAAATTGCGGAAATGAACGCGCTTTTGTCCGCCTCAATCGACGAACTTTCCAAGGAAAACAGGACCAAACTAGTCACCTTGGCGCAAGACACGCAGAAACTTATCAGAGAGGCCCATCTGGCGCTCGGGGATGCGGTTAAATCGCTCAAAGATGCGGTAAGGAAGAAAGTGGAAGAGCTCAGGCAAACACCGGCAGAGTAGAAACATCAATTATTAAATAAAATATAAAAAATACTATGGAAGAAAATATTGTGGAACCAGAAAAAAAATCAAACGGAGCGTTCATCGGGCTAGTAATCATTATAATTATCTTGATTGTCGGCGGAATATATATTTGGATGTCAAATAAAAATGCCGTAAAGCCAATACCGACAACCCAGGAACAATCCACAGCTTTGACGGACCAGGACTCGGCTGTGCTTGACGCTTTGGAACAAGAATTAAATGCGACAGACACCGACATTGACGTGAATGTGAACAGTATAAATTAAAAAGAGGTGCTCGGAAAAATCCCTCATAAAAGAGGGATTTTCTTTTTTTGACAAAAAGAACCGATAAATATAGTATAATCGTATGCTCAAAGTAGCCGTTAAAAAATTACCAAAAAGCGAAGTAGAAATCGAGGGAGAATTGGAACCCGAGATATTTGAATCCTACTTTGCCAAGGCATTAAAAAAAATAGGCGAAACCCTGAAGCTGGACGGCTTCCGAAAGGGCAAAGTTCCGGAAAATGTGCTCCTGTCTAAGGTGCCGGAAATCCGCATCTTGGAAGAGATGGCAGAATTGGCGCTTTCCGAACATTATCCGAAAATTATTGAAAGTGAAAAAATTGACGCCATCAGCCGGCCGGAAATTTCCATTACCAAGCTCGCCCGGCACAATCCCCTCGGATTCAAGATCAAGACCGCCATGCTACCACAAATCAAACTCCCCGACTATAAAGGCATTGCCAAAAAAATAATTTCAGGCATGACTGACGCGGAAAAAAATGTTGCCGTCACCGACGAGGACCTGGAGAGCACCATCATGGATATCCGCAAATCTCGCGCGCCGAAGATACACATGGCGGACGTGTCCGTAGACGATTCAACCCCACCCAAACCCTCCCCGGAAGGGAGGGCTTCTTCTCCTTCGGAGAAGGCGGGGGATGAGGTCAAATCAGAACTGCCGGAATTCAATGACGAGTTTGTGCGGGCGCTTGGACCTTTTAAAAATGTGGCGGATTTTAGAGCCAAATTGAAAGAAAATATCAAGCTGGAAAAAGAAAACCAACAGAAAGAAAAAACCCGTCTGAAAATAATTGAAAAGATAATTGACGAGAGCGCGCTGGAAGTCCCCGAGATATTAATCGGAATTGAACTGGATAAAATTTTATACCGAATGGAGTCCGATATCACCCAGATGGGGCTCAAGTTTGAGGATTATTTGAAACATTTAAGCAAAACGAAGGATGATTTGCGCAAAGAATTTCGGAAGGACGCTGAGAAAAAGGCCAAACTGGCTCTCATTTTGAACGAAATAGCCAAGGCGGAGAAAATGGTTGCCGACCCGGAGCAGGTGGCTAAGGAAGTAGCGGCCATCCTGGAACATTATAAAGACGCCGACCCGGAACGCGCCCGGATGCACGCGGAAAACGTCCTGACCAACGAAAAAATCTTCCAGTTTTTAGAAAGCCAGTAACTGATTGGCCAATAATGTACCATAATAGCCACGGCCGTGGCTATTATGGTAATTACTACAATCCGAGCGCGTAACAGAGGAGCGCCATGCGGACATAGAGGCCGTTTTCCGCCTGGCGGAAGTAAGCGGCGCGGGGGTCCGCGTCAACTTCAACTTCAATCTCATTTATTTTCGGAAGCGGATGCATGATGATGGCGCTTTGTTTCAAAGTTTTTAAATGTTCTTTTTTGAAAATAAACAGGTCTTTAACTTTATTGTAGGACACCTCGTCCGGGAACCGCTCCTTCTGCACCCGGGTCATATAAAGCACGTCCAGTTCCGGCAGTTTTTCTTCCAAACTTCTTAATTCCTCAAAATTTACCCCGTTCTCTTTGAGTCCTTTAATAAATTCCCTGGGCAATTCCAATTCTTTCGGCGAAATAAAATAAAATTTGTTCCCCTCGTAAAAACGGAGGAATGGCAGAAGCGAACGGAGAGTCCGGCTGTTCAACAAATCCCCTCCAAAACCGATGTTCAGGTTGGTCAGCCGTCCTTGCTCCTTTTTTATCGTGTAAAGGTCCAGAAACCCTTGGGTCGGATGCTGGTTGGCGCCGTCGCCCGCGTTGATTAACGGTTTAGTTGCGACTTTGGCCGCAGCATCTAAGGTTCCGGCCTTCGGGTGGCGAATGACAATAATATCCGCATAGGAGCAAAGAATTTTGGTTGTGTCTTCAATCGTTTCCCCCTTGTGGGCGGAAGAATTTTCCATCGCGTTCTCGGCGGAAATAACCTGCGCTCCCAGTTTCAGCGCAGCCGTTTCAAAAGACAGACGGGTCCGGGTGGAGGGCTCAAAGAAAATACAAGCCACAATTTTGTCTTTTAATAACTTTTCCGCTTTTCCGCTTTTCACGCCTTGCTCCATTATTTCAGCGCGAGATAAAATTTTCTCAACTTCATCCTTGGTAAATTGGTTGGCGGAAATGATATTTTTCATATATATTCTTTATACGACTTAATTTCCAAGTCCCCGAGGCCGTAGTGCGCCAGGGCTTTGATGAAGGCCCGGGCCAGGTGCAAATCCGTGAAGAGCGGAATCTGGTTGTCCACGGCCGCCCGACGGATGCGGAATCCGTCCGTTAGAGTATGCCCCGCTCCCTCCTCCGCCCCGGACGCATTTTCCATCTTGCTTAAATTTACCACAAAGGAGACCTTTTTGCCGAGAATGATGTCAAGGGCGTTCGGCGACTCCTGGTATGCCTTGCGCACCGTCCGGCACTTGATGTTTTGTTTTTCCAGGAATGCCGCGGTGGTATCGGTCGCAAAAATAGTGTAGCCCAAAGAGAGCAGGATGCGGGCCGCTTCCAAAAATTTCGCTTTGTTGACTTCCCCGCCCAGAGAAAGCAACACATTTTTGTTGCCAAAATCAAACTTGTTGGTGCTTAAAATTGACTTCAGGAGCGCCTCGTCATAGTCCCGTCCGAAACAGGCCGCTTCTCCGGTTGACGACATCTCCACGCGAAGCACCGGGTCGGCTCCGAGCAGGCGGGCGAAGGAAAACTGGGGAGACTTGACCAGGACGCTGGTTGGGTAAATGAAATTGTGCGCTTGGGCCTTTCCGAAAAAGCTGTCCACGGCGATTTCCGGAAAATTGGCATCCATCGCTTTGGAGATGAACGGAAAAGTTCGGCTGGCGCGCAAATTGACCTCAATCACGAACGGCTTGTTGTCTTTGACTAAAAATTGGATATTGAAAGGTCCGGTGACCGAAAGCGCGCGGACTATCTTTTTGGAAATTTGCCGCAATTGAAACTCGGTGGAAGCATAGACCCTTTGGGTCGGATAGACGATGGTCGCGTCTCCGGAATGCACTCCGGCATTTTCCACATGCTCGGAAATTCCATAAATGACAACTTTGCCTTTTTCCGCCACTCCGTCAAATTCAAGCTCTTTGGCGTTTTCTATGTATTTGGAAACGGTTACCGGATGCAGCGGAGAGAGCACCGCCGCCTTGTTGACGAAGTTAAACAACTGCTTCTTATTGTAGCACACCCGCATAGCCGAGCCGGAGAGCACATAAGAAGGACGCACCAAAACGGGGAAACCTTCGGCTTTGGTAAATTTCAGGGCTTCGGTCATGGAAATGAAACTCTGCCACTTGGGCTGCAGAATCCCAAGCTCGTCCAACAATGCGGAAAAGGCGTTGCGGTTTTCCGCCCGATCAATGTCCTTGGCGGCCGTGCCCAAAATGTGAAAATCGGCGGCGGCAAGTTCTTTGGCCAAATTGTTCGGCCGCTGCCCGCCGACCGAAAGAATAAGCCCAAAGGCATTTTCAAATTCAAAAATGTCGGCCACCGTTTCAAAAGACAAATTTTCAAAGTATAGCCGGTCGGACATGTCATAATCGGTGGAAACCGTTTCCGGATTGCAATTGATGATAACGGATTTCCTTTTGTAACGTTTAAGCGCAAGCGCCGCATGGACGGAAGACCAGTCAAATTCCACCGACGAGCCGATATGGTAGGGGCCGCTGCCGAGGACAATTATCGCTTTCTTTCGGAGCGGCGACACATCATGATGGGCTCCGTGATAGGTCAGGTAGAGATAGTTGGTTTTGGCCGGCATCTCGCCGCCCAAAGTATCAATGGCAAAAACGGAAGGCAGGATATTCAGGCCCTTGCGCAATGCCCGAATCTGGAACTCCGTTTTCCCCCGCCAGCTACCGATTTTCTTGTCGGAAAAGCCGGCTTGCTTCAGTTCCAGCAGGGCTTCCCGGCCCAATTCATGCCGGCTCCCTTTTTTGGAAAATTTCTTTTCCAAGTTTACGATGTTTTCTATCCGGTATAAAAACCACAAGTCAATGCCGGTAATTCTCCGGATTTCTTTGGCGCCGGTTCCCCTCTTCATGCTCTCCGCGATGGCGAATATCCTTCTTGGCGTGGGGGTATGCAGGAATTTTTTCAGTTCCTGCCTGCTTGCAAATCCGTTATCGGTAATGCTTTCAACCAGGCCTGTCTGCATACGCGCCGCTTTCTGCAGGGCCTCTTCAAAACTTCTGCCAATGGCCATAACCTCCCCGACCGACTTCATCGCGCTGCCGACATGCTCAACCGCGCCGACGAATTTTAACAAATCCCATCTGGGTATTTTCACCACCACGTAATCAAGCGCCGGCTCAAAGAAACTTTGGGTAACTTTGGTAATTTTGTTTTCTATTTCCAGCAAATTCCGGCCAAGCGCCAGTTTGGCCGCCACGTAGGCCAGCGGGTATCCGGTCGCCTTGGAAGCCAGCGCGCTGGAACGGGACAACCGGGCATTGACCTCAATGACAAAATAATCAAGACCCCCCTTATTTTCCCCCCTTCGCAGGGGGGAAGGATTGAGAGCATATTGCACGTTGCATTCGCCGACAATTCCCAAACTTTCCACTATTTTAATACTCGCCTCCCGAAGCCGGTGATACTCTTCGTTGTTCAGCGTCTGACTGGGCGCAACGACGATGGAATCGCCCGTATGGATGCCGAGCGGATCCACATTTTCCATATTGCACACCGTCACGGTATTGTTGTATTGGTCCCGGACAACCTCATATTCAATTTCCTTGTAGTGATGCAAATATTTTTCAATCAGGACCTGCGGAGATACCGCCAGCGCGCCACCGACTATTTCTTCCAGCTCTTTTTCATTTCCGGCCACTCCTGATTTTTGCCCGCCTAGGGCGAAGGCGGCGCGGACCATAAGCGGAAAGCCGATTTTTTGGGCAATTCTTTTGGCTTCTTTGATACTGGTGGCGCTCCCCGAGGGCGGAACCGGAATATTGATGCTTTTCAAATGGTCGGCGAATTTTTTCCGGTCTTCGGTCAAGACGATGGACGACACCGGGGTGCCGAGGACCCGCACTTTATATTTTTTCAAAATTCCCTTTTCTTCCAACCGGAGCCCGCAGTTAAGCGCCGTCTGTCCACCGAAAGAAAGGCAAATACCGTCCGGTCGCTCTTTGCGGATGACTTTTTCCACGAAATACTCGTTAACCGGCAGAAAGTAAACCTGGTCGGCCAGCGCCTGAGAAGTTTGGAACGTTGCGATGTTCGGATTGACCAAAACGACTTTTTCCCCTTCTTCTTTGAGCGCCTTTATCGCCTGACTGCCGGAATAATCAAATTCTCCGGCCTCGCCGATTTTCAGCGCGCCACTCCCTAAAACTAGAATTTTCTTAAATCTTGATTTCATAAATATTTGACCTCACCCCCTTCCCCTCTCCTTGGCAAGGAGAGGGGTGCCGAAGGCGGGGTGAGGTGTATCCTCGCTTTTTTTAAAAAATAATCAAAGACCCAGTCGGTATCAAGCGGCCCAGGGGAACTTTCTGGGTGGAATTGCACCGACATTATCGGCCGGCTTTGGTGAATGATTCCTTCATTGGTCTTGTCATTGGCATTGTAGAACCACTCGCGGAATCCCTTTGGAATTTCGCCGACGGCAAACCCGTGATTTTGAGTTGTTAAATATGCTCTGCCCGGCTTGCCCGCCAAAGTCCTTAGGACGGCGGGCTGGTTTTGACTGCGGTGGCCGAATTTCAGCTTGTAAGTGGAGCCGCCCTGGGAGAGCGTTAGAATTTGGTTGCCCAAGCAAATGCCAAGAACAGGGATTTTTTTAGCAATAATCTTTTTAACATTGTCTATTGTTACTTTGACTTTTGTTGGGTCTCCCGGGCCGTTGGAAATTACCACGGCGGAAAATGGGAAACGGAGTTTCGTTATGTCGGTATTCCAGGGCACGACCGCCACTTTCAACCCGCGGGCGATTAGCCGGCGGATAATATTTTGCTTGGCTCCGCAGTCTATCAAAACTATCGTCTGGGGATTCTCCGTATCCCCACCTTTCCTCCTCCTACCATAGGGGGAGGTGCCAAAGGCGGAGGGAGTAAAATACATTATTTTTTTGGTGCTTACCTCCGCCACCAAATTTTTCAGATTGGGGTCGGCAAAAGGAATATCTTTTCCGCCGCTTATTATCTTGCCCAAACCAACTCCCTCGCTTCGCAACTTTTGCGTCAAAGCCCGGGTGTCCTTGATTTGGATGAACGGCACTCCCTCCTTTTTAAACCACTTTCCCAGCGTCATTTCCGAAGCGTGGTGCGACGGCGTGTCAACATAATTGCAAACCACCAGCCCGGCAATCTGAATTTTGGGCGATTCCCAGGATTCTTTTTTCGGTACGCCGTAATTCCCAACCAGCGGGTAAGTCATTACCAAAATCTGCCCCTTAAAGGAAGGGTCAGTCAGCGCTTCAGGGTAACCGACCATTCCGGTAGCGAAAACAACTTCGCCGGCAACCGATTTCTCCGCGCCAAAACTGGCGCCCTTAATTTCGGTTCCGTCCTTCAGTATTAATTTTGCCAATTTATCTTTTGTCATAAACCTTGCCTCTAACGACCGTCATCATGACACTGCCGGGAAAAGTAATTCCTTCATAGGTGGACCAGCCGCATTTTGTTTTTAATTTGTCTTTGGTAATTGTTACCGGCTTGTTTAAATCAAGAACGGTAAGCGACCCTGTGTAGCCAGGCGCGATTTGACCGTACTTACCTCCGGTAAACTGATTGATAAAATTTCCCGGATTATAACTGCAAACTTTCGCAATCATCTCCGGAGTAAAATCGTGCTCCCGAATAAGCCAAGCGGCAAAGGGGCCGTAAGTATCCAACTGGGGAGTCCCGGAAGTGCCTTTTGATTTTTCTTCTTCTGTATGCGGAGCATGATCGGTGGCGACAAAATCTATTGTCCCGTCTTTCAGGGCCTGTATCAGATGATTCCTATCCTCGCTATCCCGCAAGGGTGGGTTTATCTGCATCATTTTTGTTCTTGATTCGTCTATGATGCTTCCGTCTCCGCCATAGGCGGATCCGCCTTGGGCGAAAAAATACAAGTGGTGCGGAGAGACCTCCGCCACCACATTTACTTTCTCCATTTTGGCGTTTTTTATTTTTTCTATCCCCTCCCGGGTGGAACAATGGCAGATTTTCCCCCGCAAATCATATTTTTCAATCATCATGAGCGCAAAATCTATAGCTTTAATTTCCGCTTCTTTCGGGCGGCGTTTTTCATGGGTCGGCTCGCCTTTACTTTTTTCCAAAATTTCCGGGTCTTCGCAATGGAAACTGACTGAACATCCGCGGTATCGCGCCAAAACTTTTTCCAGCTCTTCTTGTGAATGAAAAAACAGTTCTCCGATTGAAGGGCCCATAAAAACTTTATACGGCACATATTCCGTAAGCGGGCCGGTATTTTGTCCGATGCCGGCATACAGCACGACTTCCACCGGCGACTTCCGAGTCAGTACTTTTTTTTTCGCGTAACTTTTATCGTCTACCGGCGGAACGGGGTTGTTTGGCATCTCCATAAAGGCCACCACTCCTCCGTTGATGGCCGCCTCGCCGGCGGTTTTAAAGTCCTCCTTGTAATCCTGGCTGTGGTCGGCGCATTCGCGCGCATGGACGTGTATGTCCACAAATCCGGGAAAAATCAATTCGTCTTTCAATACCACATTGGCGCCGCCCATCGGTTCGCCGACTCTGGCAATGAGCCCTGTATTCCGGTCAATTTCGATTCGGCCCCTCTTTTGCCCGTCCGTATTCACGATAATGCCTTCGATACTAAACATAAATTTTGGGCTCGTCCTGCGAATCCTTGGCGCAGTAGGGCAAAAAAATAACCCCGACCGGGGCTTTTATAATAGAAACGGGAATATAATCAATGTGGGTTCGGAAGAAATTTGGCTTGTTTTTCGCTTGATACATTGTTTAGAATGTTAGCATTTTAAAAAATGTATGCAAGTCCCACCATCGGCAGGGTAACTGAATAAACTTTCCACTTGGACATCGGATGTCCAAGTGGTTAATTTTCCAGCTCTTTAATCATCTCCTTTCTTAGCTTAATATCTTTAAGTGATTCAATAACAAAATTCTCATATTCTTTTTTGTTATTAAATTGCCCTAATACAATTTCAGTATTGCAAAGTTTTTTCCCCGATACCTGCCCCAAAAACTCGGGTAAACTTGATTTACTCAACTCGGACATTCGATGTCCAAGTTTGTCATTTCCATTGATATAAGCGCTTAAATGAAGCAGATATTCGTTTGAACCAATATGCTTGGATCTAAACTTACCCTGAAAAAGGACTCCGTCACGTTTATGTCGATTATTAAAATATTTTGTATATCCATTGCCCAATCTCTGCATAAATTTTTCAATTCCCTTTTCTTGAAAAGGGGTAATTAAAAAATGAAAGTGATTCGGATTAAGACAGTAAGCAATAAATTGCACAAGGGGTTTTATTTTATTCACCTCTCCAGATTTTTTCTTAAAAGAAAATTCGTAAATACTACCGATTGGCTCTGTTTGGTTAAAATCAAATAAACTTTCCCAGAAACGAAATAGGTCGTTTGTATCCATAAAAATATTTCTCTTGTCTGTTCCACGATTATAAATATGATAATACTCTCCCATTACAAGTTTTGTTTTTCTCATATCTAAATTATATCAACTTGGACATCGGATGTCCAAGTGCTTGATTTGGAGTGTAAAAAAGTGTATTATTGAGATATGTTGATACCAACCGTTATTGAAAAATCGCAGTTCGGGGAAAGGGCTTACGACATATATTCCCGTCTGCTGCGCGAGCGGATTATATTCCTGGGCGGGCCGATTGACGACCACACGGCCAATATCATTATCGCCCAACTTCTTTTCCTTGAATCAGAAGACGTCAAAAAAGATATTTACCTTTATGTGAACTCTCCCGGAGGTTCGGTCACTTCCACTATGGCTATTGTGGACACGATGAATCACGTGCGCCCGGATATTTCTACTTTTTGCGTCGGGCTGGCCGCTTCCGGCGGAGCCATTATCTTGTCGGCCGGCAAAAAAGGTAAGCGCTATATCCTGCCAAATGCCGAAGTAATGATTCATCAACCCCTGGGCGGCGTGGAAGGCCAAGCGACCGATATTGCCATCACCGCCAAACATATTTTAAAGACCAGGGATAATTTGAACAAACTTCTGGCTAAGAATACCGGTAAGTCCCTGGCGCAAATAGAAAAAGATGTGGAGAGAGATTTCTTTATGGATGCCGAAGAGGCGAAGAAATACGGACTTGTGGACGAGATAGTCACCAAATCCAAAACTTCGGTCATAAAACAAAACAACTAGACCCGCCTTCACCCATAGCTTCGGACAGGCAGGCATATCTCCTATATTACCCGTATTCTAACCAATAGCTTCACACCACCTGCATTGGAATTAAGTAATTAATTCCCCCGTGGACTCTTTTGTAATTGTAGTATTGCAGATATTTTCTGAGCTCGCAATTAATTTTGAAAACATTGTTTGGTAATTTGTCCAAGCATTCTTCCTGTATCGTGCGATTTACACGTTCGATATGCGCATTGTCGTTCGGTTTGCCGATTCTGGTATATCGATGGCTTTTTCTGGCGAGAGAAACAAATCGCTTTCCAAACTCCGGTCCGTGATCGGATTGAAGCATGTTAAATTGAAACGGTGCGGATTTTTGTGCGAGAGTTGCAAACTTCACTGCGGTGACCGCATTCATTCTTTCGTACGCTCTGGCATATACCCATCTGGAAAACACATCAATGAGCACGAATACATACAGCCTTCTCTTTCTGTCGATCATCCGGTGAATGGTGTCAATTTCGACCAAATCGCCCGCTTTCAGGGGATACGGACGATCGACCGGAGGATGATACCGTTTCCACGGACTTCGCTTCTTGATTAAATATTTTCTTTCCAGAGTTCTCTTTACGGAAGACAAAGAAACTTTCACACCATCGTTTAAAAGCTCCTTATGTACCGCTTCAGCGTACCGATTGTGCTCCCGTCGCTTCTTTACGATTTTGTTTACAACTTCTTCCTTCAGTTGCTTCGGATGTGATCTTGGCCTGGAAGATTGTGTCGGTATGGGGTGGTCTCCCAGGATTTTCGCTTTCCGCACCCAATCCATCACAGCTGTATGGTGATATCCCAGATATCTCCCCACCTTTCTTGCGCTCCAGCCACGATACACCAATCGTGCTGCTTCTCTCCGTATTCTCGGCATGTTCTTGTTTGTTGTGTATGGCATATCTCAATGATATTCCAGTGAGTGGTGCCAAGCTATTGAACCTATACT
>Ga0076237_110_pt1 | contig 18680 bp, 17 predicted proteins | sample RifGroF1_FD_67705 | JGI IMG/M metagenome (GOLD analysis project Ga0076237, IMG submission 67705) | Parcubacteria (Nomurabacteria) bacterium GW2011_GWF1_42_40 | reverse complement strand
TACCGCCCGTGTTGAGTTCCCACATGTCAGACATGTGGTTCCCACATGTCTGACATGTGGGGAAATCCCGGACTTCCGGGCCAACGGCTCACGCTTGCTTTTTCCGGGATGGCTGGCTGTCGATCAAGGCGCCCGCGGGAACGACGTGGAACTGCCTTTGTGTAAAGAGGGAGAAAAATTAAAACTACTTGGTCTCTCCAGCGAGGAAAAATTTACCGAACCGCCGGAGAGATACAGCGAAGCGGGACTGATTAAAGAACTTGAGCAGCGGGGTATCGGTCGGCCTTCCACTTATGCGTCTATTATGCGGACAATCGAAGAACGCGGGTATATAAAAAAAGAAAGCAAAACATTATTTCCCACTGATGTCGGCGAAGTGGTCTCGGATTTTCTGGAAAAGCATTTTGCCAATTATATTTCCGACACTTTCACCGCCGAAATGGAAGACGAACTTGACGAAATTTCCCGCGGGGAACGCGAATACGAGAAAACGCTGAAGGATTTTTACATTCCTTTTTCCAAAGACATTAAATCAAAAGAAAAACTGGAAAAAGCGACTAATCTGGGCGACGCCCCAAAAACCATCAAATGCCCAAAATGCGGCAGTTTGATGATAATCAAACTTGCGCGCGGAGGAAAATTTTACTCTTGCTCCAAATATCCCGACTGTGACGGCGCGCTGATGCTGGACGGAAAAGAACTAGAGGGACCCAAAGAAACTGGTGAGGTGTGCCCTTTGTGCGGAGACCTGCCTTCGTCCGAGACTTCGGCAAGGCGAGGAAAAAAGGAGAAGGAACACGGCAAGCTGGTCATCAAAGAGAGGCGTGACGGCTCCGGCACATTCATCGCTTGCTCGCGCTATCCGAAATGCAAATTCATAAAAAAAGACGAGGCCGAGGAAGCGAGGAAACGCACTGGTGTCACCTGCCCTTTATGTAAGAAGGGCGACATTTCCGAACGGCGCGGACGTTTCGGTATCTTTTATTCCTGCTCTAACTATCCGGACTGTAAATTCGCAATCAAAGCCAAGCCGACGGGCCGAACATGCGAAAAATGTGGCAGTTTAATGATGGAAGGCACAAAAACAATTCCCGAACGTTGCTCAAATAAAAGCTGTCCAATGCATAATCCGCATAAAATTAAAAAAATTGAATAAAACTCTATCGGGATGTATAATTCTTAGATGGCAAATATTAAAGAGATGATAGACCTAATTACCGGGGATTTATGCAAAAAAGATGCTGTTCTCATTGAAAAGGCCTGTGCATTTGCCGAAAAAGCGCATGCCGGGCAAAAACGGATGAACGGAGAACCATATTTTAATCACGTTTTTGAAACTGCTAAAATCCTGACCCAGCTTGGAATGGATGCAAAGACCATCGCCGCCGGGCTTCTGCATGACATACTGGAAGACACCGAGATAAAAGAGGAAGAAATAAAAAGAGAATTCGGCGACGATATCCTGTTCTTGATAAAAGGCGTGACTAAGTTGGGAACTCTCAAATACCGCGGGCATGAAAGGCATGTGGAATCTCTGCGTAAATTTTTTATCGCCATGGCAAACGATTTGCGCGTGGTTATTATAAAATTTGCCGACCGACTACATAATCTGCGCACGCTTGAATTCTTGCGCGAAGACAAGAGGGAAAGAATATCCATCGAGTCCATTGAAGTCTATGCGCCATTGGCGAACCGTCTTGGAATGGGAAAACTTAAAGGCGAGCTTGAAGATGCCGCTTTTCCATATGCTTATCCCGCGGAATATGCCCAGGTGGAAGAAATAATTAAAGAAAAAAAAGACACTTTCCAGAAAAACCTGACCGAAGTCCGCACCGAACTTGAAAAAGAATTGAAGAAAAACAAAATTAAATTCGTGGAAATTGATTATCGTATAAAGCACAGATACAGCTTATACAAGAAGCTCCTGAAATACGACATAGACATAGATAAAATATATGACATCGTGGCTCTGCGCGTCGTGGTTAATACTGTGGAAGAGTGTTATCGGGTTCTTGGGCTGATTCATTCCATCTGGAATCCCCTACCGGGCAGAATTAAGGACTACATCGCTGTCCCCAAGCCGAACGGCTACCGTTCAATTCATACGACTATTTTTACCGGGCTGGGAAGAGTCGCGGAAATCCAAATAAAAACAAAAGAAATGCACGCCGAAGCCGCTTACGGTATTGCCGCGCATTTCGCCTACAAAGAACAAAAAGACAAAAAGGTAAAAAATGATAAGAATAAATTTAAATGGGTTGAGGAGTTAAAGGAATTGAAATATTCACCCGATGATCCGAAAAAATTTATTGACCACCTGAAAATGGATTTTTTTAATGATCGTATTTTCGTTTTTACTCCCAAGGGAGATGTTATAGACCTGCCGGAAGAATCATGCCCGCTTGATTTTGCCTATTCCATTCATTCCGATATTGGAAACCATACTTTCGGCGCAAAAGTTAACGGCAAAATGGTGCAACTTTTCACAAAGTTAAAAAATGGAGATATCGTGGAAATAGTAACCAAAAAGGACTCCAAACCTTCCAGTAAATGGTTGGAATTCGTAAAAACTTCCATTGCTAAAAAACATATAAGATCGTACTTGGAAAAAAACAGCTTACTTGCCAGACTTAAATCCTTCGGAAGAAGCTGATTTATACGCTGAAATTGGAAATGTTGTATAAATCGGCGTCGTCCTTGTTTATATCTTCTTTTGTCCTGTCATCCACCGGTGTCTCTTCAAGTGTCGGAATTTCTTCTTTTGAATTATTCTTGGCGATAAAATTTTCAAGCATTTGTTCCGGTTTTTTCTCGGATTCACTTTTATGAATTAAATCCAAAATGGTTCGCAGGTCTTCTGTGGAAAAGAAATCAATTTTAATCTGTCCACCCAGTTCCTTTCTGTCTATGTGCACCCGGGTGCCGAGTTTTTCCTGAAACTCTTCTTCTAATTCGGTTATTTCCGGGTCGGGCATAAATTCTTTCTTCCGGACCCGGTCGTAAGCTATTTTTCTTGCCAGTCTTTCGGCTTCGCGCACGGTAATTTTCTTGTATAAAATTTCCTTGAATAAAACCAACTGTTCTTCCGGATGGTCTGCCAGCATAAGAAGCGGACGAGTATGCCCTTCGGTAATTTTGCCTTCGGAAAGACCGTTTAAAATTTCTTCCGGCAGAGTCAAAATACGCAGAGAATTGGAAACATATTCCCGGCTGCGGCCCATTTTTTTTGCAATTTCATTATGGGTGAATTTAAATTCACCGACCAGCCGGAAAAAAGCTCTGGCGCGGTCCACCGCATTTAAGTCCTCGCGTTGCAGATTCTCAATAATTGCCAGTTCAAGTTTCATAATGGCCGTGTCTCCGATGCGAATTATGACGGGCACCTGCGATACTTGTGCCAACTTGGCAGCCCGTAGCCGGCGCTCTCCGGCAATTAGTTCATACTCAGTTACCAGCCCACCATTTTCTTTTTCCATTTCCATTCGAGAAACGGTCAACGGCTGCAGAACCCCGTATTGCTTTATGGAATCAGCCAGGTCCTGTAAACGCGCTTCGTCAAAATCCCGTCTCGGCTGGAGCGGATTCGGTTTAATTTTATCGGTATCAATCCAAAAAATTGAATTGGAATATAAGTTGGACATGAGTACATTTTAGCACACTTCCAAAAAATAAAAATCGATATTTATGTTTATATCAAGTGCAAAACAAAATATGTTTTTTGGTGCCCAGGGAGAGAATCGAACTCTCATGATGTTGCCATCAATAGATTTTGAGTCTATCGCGTCTACCAATTCCGCCACCTGGGCATGTCCAAATAATACTTTAATTGCAGGCGGAAATCAATTTATCATACACTATGCTTGCATTATCTCATATATGAGATATACTATTTGACATATGACTAAAACAAAAGAAACGGTGCAAACCGAGCAGGAAAAAATAGGGTATTTTATCCGGGAACTCCGTGAACATCGCGGGATGACACAGGCAGAGTTCGCTAAAGCGCTCAACACATCACAGAGCTCCATCCCCCGTATGGAAAAAGGCGAACAAAATTTTACAACCGAGCTTCTCTTAAAGATCAGCAATGTTCTCGACCACCAGATTATTTCCATAAATGATTCCATTGATTTCCAAGTGAACGGCGGCAAGAAATTAAGCGGAACGATTAAAACCAACTTTTCAAAAAACGGCTCCGTCGGTCTCCTGTGCGCCTCGCTTATAAACAGCGGGACGACGACCCTGCACGGCATCGCCAAGATCGAAGAAGTTTTTCGGGTAATTGAAATCTTGGAAAGTATCGGAGTCGCGGTAAAGTGGCTTAACCAAAACACACTGACAATAACTCCACCCGCCAAATTTAACCTGGAAAATATTAATATAGAATCGGCCCTAAAAACACGTTCCGTTGTTATGCTAATGGGTCCTCTTATCCACAAATTATCTTCCTTTTCTATCCCGCATGCGCATGGTTGCCACTTAGGAAAACGCACTATAGCCGCGCATATTTACGCGCTTGAGCGATTTGGAGTAAAAATAAAAACGACCGTCAAAAACTACGAAATAACCGCAAAAAAATTGAAGCCGAAAGATGTAGTGATGTATGAATCGGGAGATACCGCCTGTGAAAATGTCCTCACGGCCGCCGCCTTGATTGAAGGAACTACCAAAATAAGTTTTGCCAGCGCCAATTACATGGTACAAGAAGTATGTTTTTTTCTGGAAGCGCTGGGAGTAAAAATTGACGGCATCGGCACCGCCAACCTGACCGTCCACGGGATAAAAGAAATCAATAAAAATATCGAATATTGGAACAGCGAAGACCCGATAGAATCGATGATGTTTATTTCCGCTTGTATCGTCACAGACTCCCGACTTAAAGTCACCCGTGTGCCGATAGATTTTATGTCTCTGGAACTTGAAAAATTAAAAAGAATGAATTTAAAATACAAAATATCGAAAATATATAACTCATTCAACGGCCGGACAAAACTGGCGGATGTGGAAATACTCCCAAGCAAGCTGAAAGCTCTTCACGATAAATTGCACTCCAACCCCTATCCGGGAATAAACATTGATAACTTGCCGTTTTTTGTTCCGATTGCAATACGCGCAAAAGGTCAAACGATGATTCACGACTGGGTTTATGAGAATCGCGCTATATATTTAACCGAATTAAATCGCTTGGGAGCGGATATAACGCTTGCTGATCCCCACCGTCTTTATATAAACGGCGGAACAATGCTAAAACCGGCGCAAGTTGTCTGCCCTCCCGCCCTGCGCCCGTCCATGGTTATACTCATTTCCATGTTGGGAGCGAACGGAATTTCCATTCTCCGCAATGTTTATATGATAAACCGCGGCTATGAAGAAATTGCGGAAAGGCTGAATTCTATTGGCGCGGACATTAAAATAATAAAAGGAACATATGTCTAAGCCGAAAATTATTGTTATCCTGGGACAAACCGCAACCGGCAAAAGCACTTTGGCTGTCAGTATTGCTAAAAAACTAAAAGGTGAAATAATTTCCGCCGATTCCAGGCAGGTTTATAAAGGACTTAACATAGGGACGGGTAAAATCGACAAGAAAGAAATGCGAGGTGTGCTGCACCATTTGTTGGATGTGGCTAACCCAAAATCCAAGTTTTCAGTCGCTGAATATCAAAAGCAAGCAATCTACGTTATAGCGGAGATTCAAAAACGAGGAAAGTTTCCAATTATCTGCGGAGGAACGGGTTTCTATATTGACGCCATAACTAAGGGAATAGTTTTCCCTGAGGTCCCGCCAAATATTAAACTGCGTAAAGAATTATACTCAAAATCAGCGATAGCATTATTTGAGTATTTTAAAAAAATGGATCCGGAACGCGCAAAAAATATCGATACCAAAAATAAGGTCCGGCTGGTTCGGGCGATTGAAATAGCCAAATATCTCGGCGAGGTTCCTCGCCCAAAAGCTAATCCGCTTCCCTATCAATTCATCAAGATCGGGCTGTATTTGCCTCCTGATAAACTAAAAAATAAAGTGGAGCAAAGAGTTAAAAAAATGTTTAAAGACGGACTCTTGAAAGAAATAGAAAAACTTAAGCGCGCGGGAGTGTCCGATAAAAGATTAAAAGAGTTTGGTTTTGAATATAATAATCCGACGCCGGAAAAAGTAATTAAAGAAACCTTAAAATACGCCAAAAGGCAGATGACTTGGTTCAAAAGAGATAAAGAGATAAAGTGGTTTGATGCGTCTGCTTTATGAGTTCAATCTCTTTTTCTAGGTTTTGGAAGTGTTCTTCCATTTTTGATTCAGTTTGTTATAATCAGCCTACGTTCTTGAAAGTTGGGCGATTAGTTAAGTGGTATAACTTCGGTCTCCAAAACCGATGTCGGGGGTCCGATTCCCTCATCGCCCGCAAAAGAAGCGGAAAAATTTACTTCTTGACTTCCTTGTGCTTGGTCTGCTTGCGGCACCATTTGCAGAATTTTTTAAGCTCTATTTTCTTGGTAACGAGTTTTTTGTTCTTGCTGGACCAGTAATTGATGCGTTTGCAGGTTCCGCAGGCCAGTTTGATTAATCTTTCTTGTGACATATGCATAGATTAGTATAAAAAATTATAAAAAGCAAATTGTTACATTTTCTGCTATCACAGAGTTTTAAGTATTTTTATAAAATTTAAATTTTAACGGTTTTAGATTTTATGGTTTTATTCAATAATTTCCCCGCGACTTTGGAAAATTTGGCGGAATTTCCGGTAGTTAAATAAAGGGTCTTCCCTTTCGTTTTTTTGCCGGTTTTTAAAAAATTGGTTTTTAATAAAAATCCGACTCTTTTGGCGATAGAAAATCCTCCATCCAGAAGTTTTACCGGGGGTTTTACATATTTTCTGATGGATTTTTTAAGAAACGGATAATGGGTGCAGCCCAAAACAAGGTAATCAATTTTTGAATTTTTTATCTTTTTCAGGTACTTTTTGAGTAAAATATGAACCCGGGGATTATCTATATTCCCCTTTTCCACGGCATTTTCCAGATTCTTGCAGCCGACGTTAAACACTTCCATCCCCCAGCAATTATCTTCAATCAGTTTTTTTAATACTCTGCTTTTTGAAGTGGCCGGCGTGGAAATCACGGCGATAGCGCCACTTTTGGTTTTTTCACTTGCCGGTTTAACCGCCGGAACCGTCCCGATAATCGGAAGCGAATATTTTCTACGGAGAGCGTCAATGGAATAACAAGTGGAGGTATTGCAGGCGATAACAACCATTTTGGCATCGTGTTTATTTATAAAAAAATCGACAATCCGGTAAGCTAAGCCGACGAGTTCGCTTTTGCTTTTTTCGCCGTAGGGAACATGTAATTGGTCGGCTAAAAATACAAAGTTTTCTCTCGGCAGTATCTTCTCGAGTTCAATAAGCACCGAAAGCCCGCCTACCCCTGAATCAAAAACCCCGATTGGCCTGTTGTTTTTGGTATTCCGCATAACTTTAATTTACGGTTGTTTTTAGTTTCTGCTCTTTTTTAAAGCGCTCTATCGCAAGCTCTATCAATTTATCCAGAAGTTTCGAAAACGGCATTCCGCTCGCTTCCCATAATTTTGGGTACATGCTGATTTTTGTAAATCCCGGTATTGTGTTTATTTCATTTACCACCACCCTTCCGTTCTTTTTAAGAAAAAAATCCACTCTCCCCATACCTTCGCAATTAAGAACTTTGAATACCCGAATGGCCAACTCCTGAATTTTTTTAGTAGTTTTTTTATCAATTTTGGCCGGAATAACAGCAACAGATCCCTCGTCTATGTATTTGGCATCATAGGAGTAGAATTCCTGATTCGCAATAATTTCACCGGGAATTGAAGCTGTAGGTTTTTTATTTCCCAAAACCGAACATTCTATCTCGCGTCCGGAAATAAATTCTTCAATGATAACTTTCGTATCAAACTTAAAGGCTTCTTTAACCGCTTTTTTAAACTCTTTTTCATTCCTAACTTTATTTATCCCCACCGACGAGCCCATATTAACCGGCTTCACAAAAACAGGCAGGCCAAGCTCTTTTTTAACTTTATTAAAATTAATTTTCTCATTATCTTTGATGACAATAAATCTGCCGATAGGAATCCCGGCATCCCGGAAAAGCCGTTTCATCACATCTTTATCCATTCCAACTGCCGACCCAAGTACGCTCGGACCCACAAACGGCACTCCGGCAAGTTTCAAAAGCCCTTGCATACTGCCGTCTTCGCCAAACGGTCCGTGCATGACCGGGAAAACAACGTCAAAATTTTTAATGGAATCAAATTTAAATTTTCCGTTCCGGTTGATTTTAACGAGAACCACCTGATATTTTTTCTTATCAAGGGCATTTATAACATTTCGAGCCGATTGCAGCGATACATCATGTTCCGCCGATTTACCTCCGAACAGCACGCCGATTTTGATTTTCTTCCTAGTCATGACATCCTAGTATACCCCAATTATTTCAAAATCGCACTTGATAAATCCTTGGGGATGTTGGTTAAATTTTTATACCCTTTTCGGGCAATCAAGACCATATCCTCTATCCGCACCCCGCCCCAATCCTTAAAGTAAAGCCCCGGTTCCACGGTCATTACCGAGCCGACCGGTAGAATATCCTCACTTTTCGGCTTGAAGTTTGGCCATTCGTGGATAACGGTGCCAACCCCGTGGCCCAGGCCGTGCTTAAAGTTATTTTTGTATTTTTTAGCCAGAAATTTCCGCGCGCTTGCGTCAATAACTCCGGCGCGGCGCTCGCCTTTTTTAATCAAGGATAAAACACGGTTCTGGGCTTCCAGCACCGCCAAATAAATTTTTTTCTGTTTTAAAGAGGGTTCACCCCAGAAATATGTCCGGGTCATATCGGAACAATAATGGCTAACCGCGCAGCCGAAGTCAAACATGACCATATCCCCTTTTTTCAATTTGGTTTTGCCGGGAATGTGGTGGATATTTGCGGAATTCTTACCGAACGCCACAATCGGAGGAAAAGACAGCACCGGGGCGCCTTCTTTAATGAAACTTTTTTTAATCAGGTTGGCTGTCTCAATTTCGCTTACTCCCGTCTTTAAATTCGCCAAAACGCGCCCCAGTACCTTTTCACTGATTCTTTGCGCCCTGATTATATTTGCCAGTTCTTTTTTATTTTTTACCGCCCGGATTTCGTGGATGAATGTAGTTTTCATAGATTTACTGTTTTCCCCTATGTCTGACATAGGGGAACTAAAGGAGTTTTATTACATCATGATAAGTAATGACGAGCATCAGGAATATCAGAAGCCCGAAGCCGACCATGTTGGCGGTATTGGCGACTTTCGGATTAATACGCGAGCCCTTTATTTTTTCAATCAGCAGGAAAAAAAGCCGCCCGCCGTCCAGCGCCGGAAACGGCAGCAGGTTTATGATTGCAAGATTTATGGAAATAAGCGCGGTAAAAGAAAGTAAATAAACAAAACCGAATTCGTAAGCGTCGCCGACAATACTTACTATGCCTACGGGTCCGGAAACCGAAGTAAAACTGCCTTTTCCGCTTATATTGTCGGCTATAAGCGTATAAAACCCCACGGCAGTGCCTTTAGTTATAGACCAGTTCAATTTCATTCCTTCCCACAGAGCCGTAAAAAAAGGCAATTTAGCCGTTCCTATTTGATCCATAGATATGCCTATTTCGGGCTTGCCGTCTGTGGCGCTTGCAACTGGAGTTATTTTTACGATATCAACTTCCTTATTCTTACCACGCGCATATCCGATATTTATTTCTTTATTTCCATGGGAAAGAATAAAAGATTTTAAAGTACTTGGATTAATATCGGTGACGGAATTGTCATTGCCTGTCAAAAATACAATTTTATCGCCAACTTGTAGGCCGGCGTTTTCCGCGGGAGATTGGGGTACTACGGAAATAACGACCAAATTTACATCTTGAAGTTTATAACCGGCTACCTCGTTGCCAACCGAAGTCGGAAGTCCGGACATAAAACCGAAAGAAAATAATAGCCAGGCCAGCAAAAAATTAGCAAAAACCCCGGCGAAAAGCACCAGTGCCTGTTTCCATTTTGCCTTGCTTGCAAAACTTCGCGAATATTCTCCTTTTGAAGTCGAATCTTTTTCCAAAAATCCTACCTCTACAAAATCGGCCTCGTTAAAATTCTCTCCAAAAATTTTCACAAAACCGCCCAAAGGCAACAAGTTCAAGCTGTATTCAGTTTCTCCTTTTTTAAAACCAAATAATTTGGGTGGAAAACCGAAGCCAAATTCGTCAACCCTGATTCCGAATCTTTTGGCGGTAAAAAAATGCCCAAACTCGTGGACCAAGACCAATACCAATAAAATAATAATAAAAATCAAAATACTCATATAAATACTTTATCCCATTATTTCGCGCTCTTTTTTCTTAAAAATTGCCTCTAGGTTGTTGTTAGTTTCATTGATAATTTTCTGCAATTCTTCTTTGGCCCTAAATCTTTCGTCTTCAGTCATTTTTCCTTCTTTTTCTCTTATTTCTATGTCTTCCCATACGCTTTCGCGTTCTCGGCGGACGGTAATTCGGCTTTCTTCCAGTTTTTCTTTCAGAACTTTAACCAAAGCCTGCCTTGTTTCAGTGGTTAATTGAGGGAAAATAACTCTTATACCCATATCGTCGGTCGCGACAGATAAACCCAAATTTGCTCCGACGACGGCTTTTTCGATGTTTTTTATCTGGTTTTTATCCCAGGGCGCAATGCGGAGCGTCTTCGGGTCTTCAATAGATATGGAAGCCGCATTCTTGAGCGGAACATATGAGCCATAGGATTCCACCGTTACGCCGTCCAGTATCATCGGCGATGCTCTCCCGATATTGAGCTGATTATATTCCTTACCTAAAAATTCTTCTTTTTTTTTAAGTTCGGTTTTAAAATTGGAAAAATTGTATTGCATACGTTTATTATAGCAGAAATTAAAAAATAGGAATAATCAACGCCACGGATTCCATTAAATTTTTAGCCGAACTGCCAGGCATACGGAGAAATTCACGAACTTTAAGGAAATGTTGAAACATGTCAAGGGGCACCCTTGATATGTTCTTGTCAAGGGGCACCCTTGACAACACTGACTCGAGCGCGTTCAAAAATTTTAAGGCCTTGGAGCGGGTAGAGTCCAAAGCGACAATTTCATTCTCTTCTTCGTCTTCCTCTTCTTCCGGCTCCGCTAACAACCCCTTTATATAATCAATCCGGCTTCGGAGCGACATCTTGATGAATTTTTCCGCTTCTTCCACCTCTTCCCCCATCCCCGGGACGGAAGAAATCAGGTAAAATCGAGAGACGAGAGTTTTTAAAAGAGCGTTGGTATCCGGCACCACCAAGAAGAAGTGTGTGTTTTCTATCGGTTCCTCAAACATCTTAAGTAAGCTGTTCTGCGCTTCCAGCAGAAAACTATTGGCGGAAATAATAAATATTTTTTTGCCTGCCTGCGCAGACAGGGCGGAAGAAAAACTTTTCTGGCTTCCATATGATTTTAGATTCCGCGCATCTTCGATTTTAAAAGAATCCAAGCTTATGTGAATAAAATCCGAATTGCCGGTAGTTTTTATGCCTATACTTTTCAAAAATTCCGTAATTTCGGGCACAATTACATCTCGCGCACCCTCTATCAGATAGGCGTGATGTAAATTGTTTTTATCTAAGTATTTTGAAAGCATATTACTTCTTGCTTAAAACCGTCTTTTTATAAATATCCAGGTGCTCCAAGGCGATACCTGTGCCTTTAACTACGCAAAAAAGAGGATCTTCCGCCAGAGTCGCTTTGACTCCGGTTTTTCGGTAAACCAGGTCGGTTAGATTGCGGAGCTGGGACGAGCCGCCGGTCATAATAATTCCATGATCGATAATATCGGAAGCAAGCTCAGGAGGGGTCTCCTGAAGAACATCTTTTATCGCTTTTATAATTTGTCGCAATTCCGAATCGATAGCTTTGACTATTTCATTGGTACCGACTTGGGCGCTCCTGGGCAGTCCCTGAATAAAGTCCCGCCCCTTGATGGTCACCCGAAGCTCTTCCTCAAGCGGCACCGCCGCGCCAATTTTGATTTTTACCTCCTCTGCGGTCCGATCTCCGATTGCCAGATTAAAAGTTTTCTTGATGTAGTCCGCAATAGCGGCGTCAATTTTATTTCCGGCGCATTTTACCGAAGTGGAAGACACGATTCCGCCGAGCGAGATTACCGCCACATCTGTTGTGCCTCCTCCCACATCAACAACCATATGCCCTTTGGACTCATAAATCGGGATACCTGCCCCGATAGCCGCCAAAATAGGCTCTTTAACCACATACGCGTTCTTGGCGCCGGCGCGAATAGCCGCTTCCACAACGGCCCGCCTTTCGGTGGAGGTAACACCCGCCGGCACCGAAACCATCACATCCGGCTTGAATAAGTTAAATTTACCCATCGCTTTGCCTATAAAATAACGCAGCATCGCTTCGGTTACGCGGTAATCGGCAATTACCCCGTCTTTCATCGGACAGTAAGTAATTATGGAACTTGGAGTTTTTCCGATCATATCTTTCGCTTCAAAGCCGATAGCCAAAATTTTGTTGTCCTGTTCGGAGACCGCCACCACCGAGGGCTCGTTTAAAACTACTCCTTTACCGGGTAAAAATACCAGGGTATTAGCCGTGCCCAAGTCAATACCAAGTTTTTTGGAAAAAATACCCATACGGAAATAATATACCCCGACACCTATTTAAAATCAAGGAAATAGGTGTGGGGGTATAGCATATTTATGTTAAAATCAAAGCATGAAAATTGCCACGGTAATTCCGCTTAAAAAGGGAACATGGAAAGAAAATCTGACTTATTTTACGGCGCAGGATGTTGTAAGCGGAAGCATTGTGACAATACCCTTACGCAATAAAAAAATCCTGGGATTGGTGATGTCAGTAGAGAATGCGGCAACAGCCAAATCCAATATCAAGAGTATGTCGTTCAACTTGAAAAAAATTAGCGAAGTAAAAGAGCGCTCAATCTTTTTAAAAGAATATTTTGATTCGGCGATTGAAACCAGCCGGTATTATGCGGGAAATAAAAACAACGCAATTACTGTTTTGATTCCGGCTATCATGCGCGAAAATTACGATACAATAGCAAAATTCGCGTCCCAGGCGGAAATGCTGCCTTCCGGAAAAAGCAAACTAAAATCCGAGAAATTAATTCTGCAAGCGCCTGTTCTAGACCGCATTTCTTTCTATAAAACTTTGATTCGCGGGTCTTTCGCGGAAAAAAAATCGGTATTTATCGTTTTACCAACCGAATATGACATAAGAATCTTCGAAACATCTTTATCCAGGGGCATTGAGCTGTTTACCTTCACGCTTTTCGGAGACACAAAAAAAATCATCAAAAAAATCGAGCAGATAATGACCCTTGCCCATCCGGTTTTAATTATCGGCACCGCGTCTTTTTTGTCCGTACCGCGGCCTGACATCAAGACTATTGTGTTGGAACACGAAAGTTCGAACGCATACAAATTGATTGCCAAGCCTCATTTTGATTTAAGATTTTTTACGGAACTTTTTGCCGTTAAGATTAACGCTAAGTTTATATTGGGTGATACTCTACTCCGCTATGAAACCATCGCGAGAAAAGAGACCGACGGCTTGATGCCCGTACATCCCCTGCAATTTAGAATTAATTTCCAGGGAAAAATAGAAATTCTGAATCCTTCTCCAAAAAATCCATCCGGAAATGAACTTGTTTCTATTTCTAAAAAGAAGTTCAAAGTCCTGATGAACGAAAGTGAAAAAGAAATAAAAAACGCGGTTGCTAAAAAGAAAAATGTCTTTATTTTTACGCTTAGAAAAGGCCTCGCCACCATGACCGTCTGTCGCGATTGCGGTGAAACAATGAGTTGTGAAAAATGCGGAGCGCCCTTGGTGCTTTACAGTTCATATAAAGACAAAAAAAGAATGTTTGTCTGCAACCGGTGTGAAAAAGAATCGGAAGGAGACCAATTCTGCGTAAAGTGCGGGAGCTGGAATCTTGTGCCTTTAGGTATTGGCACAGATACGGTATACGAGCATGTTAAAGAAATTTTTTCAAAGGAAAAAGTTAAAATTTTTAAACTAGACAAAGAATCCGCGAAATCAAAAAAGGGCGCAGGAACGATTATAAAAGAATTTTCCGTCCAAGGCGGATCCGCCTCCGGCGGAGAAGATACCGGTAAAATCCTCGTTGGTACCGAAATGGTGTTTTTTTATATGAAAAAGAAAACTCCTCTTTCTGTCATCGCTTCGTTCGACTCTTTGTGGAGCCTGCCGAATTTTAAAATGGGGGAGAAAATCATTCAAATTATGCTTTCAATAATCGGGAATACGACAGAGAAATTGATTATCCAAACTAAAAACGAAAACGATAGGGCAATTATGGCAATTAAAATGGAAAATTTATTGTCATTCGTGAGGGAAGAACTGGAAGACAGGAAAAAACTCGACTATCCGCCATTTAAGCGCTTTATAAAAATCAGCCACTTGGGCGACAAGGAACAAACATCAAAAGCGAGAAAATTGCTCAAAGAAATTTTTAAAGAATATTCTCCGGAAATTTTCAGCGGATTTGTGAAACAGTTTAAAGGCAAATATGTAACCAACGCGCTGATTAAAATCGACCCGAATAAATGGTCCTTGCCGGAAATTTCCACCGGCTCGTCTTTGGATGAAAATCTGCTGGCCAAACTTGCCTCTCTGCCGTCGAATTTTGACGTATTCGTGGATCCGGAGGATTTGTTGTAATACTTGACATATTTCTCTTGTAAGGTTAACTTAAAAAAGAAAGGGGGGCTTTCACATGGCAAAAAAGCCCTCTCGGCCCCGAAAGGGGCCAAGAGTAGTTATTGTCCGCCATCCAGATGAGATGGTGGACAAATGACCGCAAGAACGCGCGGAGAACATCCCGTCGCGTCCTTCGCGGATTTTTTTATTTTAGGCAAAAATTATTGTTATCAATATTGACGGCCGTCTAAAAGTGATAACATCTACGCAACAATTACCGTAAACTCTCCTCTTTGCTTTTCTTTATTTTTATTCAGATATTCTAAAATTTCCGCCGGCGTTCCCGTTTTAAATTCTTCATAAATTTTTGTCAGTTCCCGGGCAACACAAACCTTTTTATCGGGGCAAAATTTTACCAACGATTCCAGCGTCTTTAAAATTCGGTGCGGGGACTCATAAAAGACCATTGTCCTTTCCGAGATAGCAATTTCCTTAAATAATGTCTCCCTCCCTTTTTTGTGCGGTAAAAATCCGAGAAAGGTAAACTCATGAGTCGGCAAGCCAGAAGCTGAAAGCGCGGCAATGATCGCTGAAGGTCCTGGTATGGGTATAACATCTACGCTATCGCTGAGATATTCTTTTATTTTAGAAACAAGCAGGGCTCCGGGGTCCGAGATTCCCGGAGTGCCGGCGTCCGACACCAAAGCCAGGTTTTTTCCCTCTTCCAGCAATTCAAAAATCTTATCGGTTTTAGAGAGCTTGCTCTGGGCGTGATAGCTCATTGTCGGTTTAACAATTCCGTATTTATCCAGGATTTTTTTTGTTTCCCGTGTGTCCTCGCATAATATCAAATCCACGTCTTTAAGCGTTTCTATAGCCCGGAGCGTAATATCTCCCAAATTCCCTATCGGCGTCGCAACCACATAAAATTTAGACATATTTTTATACTGAGCCAGTCGAATGTATTATTTTCTATACTTTCTCGTCCTCCATTTGTCGGCAATTTTGACCCTGGTGAGCGAGCGTTCAAGCTCGGCTTCAAAATGTTCAAAATCAACAAGTTCTTTGTCTTCCATTTTTTTTCTTAGTTCTTCCGCCCGAGCTTTCGCCAACTCAATCTTTTCCTCGGAAAGTTCGGCGATATGCTCGGCAAAATCGGCCAGGACGGCCACCTCCGTCTCCCCTTTTTCATTCTGTTTTATCTCTACGAATCCACCCACCACGGCCATTGGAATCTGTTCGCCATTGGCAAATGCCACCACGTCTCCGGAAGCAAGCCCGGTAATCAGGGGAATGTGGTCGGGCAATACGGTAATTTCACCTAAGGTTGTCGGTAAACTGACCTGGTCAACTACTTCTTCCAGAACCAGGCGCTCCGGCGTGACTATCTTAAGTTTTAATTGCTTGGTGCTCATTTTTAATTCCTGCCCATCCGAAGCTTTAGCGTAGGAGGGTTAATTGTTTACCTTTTCCGCCGACGCCAAGGCTTTGGCGGACTTCGGCGCTACATCGCGCCTCGCATATAAAAATCATTCTCCGGCTTGTCGTCGTGTTTGCCATTCAGTATTTCTTTAAATGAGCGGATGGTCTCGGCAAGCGGCACATACTGCCCTTTGGTTCCGGTAAACTGCTCCGCCACGAAAAACGGCTGGGACAGGAATTTCTGGATTTTGCGGGCGCGGGCCACCAGTTCTTTATCGGCTTCGGAAAGCTCTTCCATACCCAAGATGGCAATGATGTCCTGCAGGTCTTTGTAGCGCTGTAGTACCCGCTGCACTTCCCGGGCAACTACATAATGCTCCTGGCCGACAATATTTGGATCCAAGATGGTTGAAGAAGAATCCAGCGGGTCTACGGCCGGATAAATTCCGATTTCCGAAAGCGAACGGTTTAAAACCACGGTTGAGTCCAGATGGGCAAAGGTCGTTGCCGGCGCCGGATCGGTCAGGTCGTCGGCCGGCACATAAACCGCCTGGACGGAAGTTACCGAACCCTTATCCGTTGAAGTAATGCGCTCCTGCAAGATTCCCATTTCCGTGCTTAAAGTTGGCTGGTAACCCACCGCTGAAGGGATACGTCCGAGCAAGGCGGACACTTCGGAACCGGCCTGAGTAAAGCGGAAAATGTTGTCAATAAAAAGGAGCACGTCCTTGCCTTCGACATCGCGAAAATGTTCCGCCATCGTCAGGCCCGATAGCGCCACGCGCAGGCGCGCGCCCGGTGGTTCGTTCATTTGCCCGAAGACCATCGCCACTTTCGGAAGCACGCCGGACTCTTTCATTTCGTGGTATAAATCGTTTCCTTCCCTGGTGCGTTCTCCGACTCCGGCAAAGACCGAGTACCCTCCGTGTTCTGAAGCGATATTGTGAATTAATTCCTGGATGACGACGGTTTTCCCGACTTGATTCCGGTTTCCAGAATTTCAATTTTGGTCGCCTGAGCCACATATTCCGGCGCCTTGCGATGAATAGGCATACGTTTAACACTACCCCCTGCCCTCTCCTTATCAAGGCGGGGAGGATTCTTTTCTCCTCCTGTCTGAGGAGGAGTGCCTGAAGGGTGAGATGGTGGGAGGCCGTCAATCGCTTCGCCCAAAACATTGAATATCCGCCCCAGCGTAGAGCCCCCGACTGGCACGGAGATGGGCGCGCCGGTATTTACAATTTTCATTCCGCGTGAAAGGCCTTCAGTCGTATCCATCGCCACCGCGCGGACTATACCTCCGCTCAAATGCTGTTCAACCTCAAGAACAATCTTCTTCTCGCCGGAGGAATCGCTTCGCGTGACTTCAAGAGCCGTATAAATATCCGGCAAATTTCCCGCCTCGTTGCCGAAATCCACGTCTACGACCGGGCCGATAATTCTTTTGATTGTTCCTGTTGTTTTCATGATTGTTTTTTAATAATTACTTTTAACTTTATAAACTTTATAACTTTTAACCAACTGACGCCATGCCGGCCGAGATTTCCGAGATTTCTCTGGTAATGTTCGCCTGGCGCGCCTTGTTGAACACCAGGGTCAGGTCGTCTATCATCTCTCCGGACGCTTCGCTCGCATTTTTCATCGCCACCATGCGGGAGGATTGTTCGGAGGCATTGGACTCAAGCAGCATCTGGTAAATCTGCATCCGAGTAATTTTCTCGGCTAGTGTTTCAATGAGCATATTAAAATCTCCTTCAAACAAATAATCGGTTTTTTGTTCGGGCTTATCGAGTAAGTCCTCTAATGCCTCTTTTATGCTGGACTTGGAAATAGGCAGGATTTGTCTGATGTTCGGTTTTTGGGTAAGTCCAGAAATAAAATCCGTGTACACGATTAAAACCTTGTCATAACCGCCGGTTTTATATTCATCGACTAAAAATTTCGCTATCGGAACCACATCCGTAAGAGTAGTGTTGTCGGGGATTTCAAAAAAACTGGCAATGACGTTTTTCCCGACTCTACGCATTGCCATATCACCCCTTTTACCAACTGATAAAATATCTATTTGTATTTTACTATCTTTTTGTTTAAGCAAATTAAGAGCTTTTTTTATTATTTGAGCGTTATAAGCGCCGCACAATCCCCTGTTTGAAGTTATAAGCACAAGCAGAATTTTATTTACTTCTCGTTCGTTAAAAAGCGGATTAGTTATATTTTCCGTATTTTTGGCAATAGAAGTGAGAATCTCCCAGGAATATCCGGCATACAGGCGAGAAGCCAAGGTGGACGCCACCGCGCGCTTCATTTTGGACGCGGAAACCAGCTCCATCGCCTTGGTGATTTTCTTGGTACTTTTTACCGATTTGATTCTATTTTTTATCGCTTTGCTATTTGACATTTCTTTTAATTTTCCCGACTTTTAGGTCGTGGATCCTCGACTTTAGTCGGGACTTTGGTACCTGCCATAAAATTATTTGAACGATGCCTTGAAATCCGCAATAACTTTTT
>Ga0076237_106_pt1 | contig 22043 bp, 22 predicted proteins | sample RifGroF1_FD_67705 | JGI IMG/M metagenome (GOLD analysis project Ga0076237, IMG submission 67705) | Parcubacteria (Nomurabacteria) bacterium GW2011_GWF1_42_40 | reverse complement strand
TAACGGATGGGAAAAATTCAAAAAGAAAGATTGGTAAACGGAGGCGTCGCATAGTGGTTTAGTGCACCTGTCTTGAAAACAGGAGTGCCGCAAGGCACCGTGAGTTCGAATCTCACCGCCTCCGCAAAAATTAAATGTTATACTATACTTGCACGTATGAGCGGTAATCTATTAAAAAAAGTCGGAAAATTTGAAACTCACCATCGAATTTTAGTTTTTTCAGCAGTGGTAATTGTAAACATTTTCCTACTCCGTTTTCTGGTTCAATTTTATAACCCGAATCCAGTCCTCTTTAACCTAGAACTACACCACTTTGATTATGGAGTAATCCTGCTCTTGGTTACGGTAAAATTGCTCTTGTTTGGTAGCAGAAAATATGAAAATTTTTATTTATTGCTTGCAGCCGTAAGCTCTGCACTCATCATAGACGGCTATCTCGCACTGCGGCTTGCAGTAGTAGAAAACCACAATCTTCAATTCCAGATCTACAATAGTACTATGACTCCCGTCATCATAAGTGTCGTAATAAGCACCCTCACTATTCTTTTTATCAATTCCATTAGAAAACACTAGCTAATGGAACTCACCGAATTTTTTCAAGAAATAAAGACTCCTGCAACCATATTGCACGTTGTTGGAATAGTTTTTGGTATGGGTGGAGCATTTGTGTCTGATATACTTTTTTCTTTTTTCAGTATAGATAAAAAATTAAATGATACCGAGACTTCCACATTATCTGTCCTTTCTAGAATCATATTTTATAGCCTAATTTTGATTACTTTGTCGGGAGCAGTTATTTTTCTTTCAGACACAGAAAAGTACCTGAGTTCTGCAAAATTTCTAGCTAAAATGAGCATCTTGGCTGTGCTTTTAATCAATGGATATATTTTAAATAAAAGCGTCTGGCCTCACTTGTTGAATAAAAAGTTTTTTAAGCTAAAAAGAGAAAGAGGGGTGCGCAGGCTTGCTTTCGTCTGCGGAGCCATCTCTGTAACTTCTTGGCTATCGGTCTTCACTTTAGGAATTTTAGACAGTTTGAATATGACCTATTTCTCTATAATTTCCTTATACTTACTAATAACTTTTTTGGGAGTTATTGTTTCTTTATTTGTAGAAAAAAAAGAGCTTGATTGATTTATTTATCCATAGTTAATATTTTTCCTTAATCCTTTCCAATGCCACAATGAATGCGCCCATACGGAGTGACGTTTTAAACTCGCGAGCTTTGCTAAGCATTTTTTTAGAGCTATAATCAAGAATTGTTTTAAGTTTATTAAAAACCTGTTTTTCGGTCCAATGTTCTCCTTTTAAATTCTGCTCCCATTCAAAATATGACACGGTCACCCCGCCAGAATTTGCTAAAATATCAGGAATTACCGGAATATTTTTTTGATATAAAATTTCATCCGCTTCCGGTGTGGTGGGGCCATTAGCAAGCTCCAAAATAACTTTTGCTTTTATTTTGTCGGCGTTGTCCTTGGTTATTTGGTCTTCAAATGCAGCTGGAATGAGAACATCACAATTTAGTTCCAGTAATTCTTCATTAGTAATATTCTTCGCTCCTTCGAAATCTTTCAAGGCGCCGGTATTCTTCTTATGGGCTTCCACTTTTTCTAAGTCAAGTCCACTTTCTTTATATATAGCGCTCTTGGAGTCAGAAACGGCTATCACAATATGACCATGCTGTGTAAAAATTTCAGCAGCATTGGCTCCTACATTGCCAAAGCCCTGAATAGCAACTTTGCATTTCTCCGGTAAATTTAATTCTTTGCTCAAAATGTTAAAAACATAAAATCCACCAAGCCCTGTGGCCACTCCTCTGCCTTCCGAGCCGCCATTATGAATAGGTTTGCCAGTGAAAGTAGCTCTGGTCTTGTCGCCAGTTATTTTGGCATACTCATCTGCCATCCAAGCCATTATTTCTGGGGTAGTATTCACATCCGGCGCCGGCACATCCTTGTGCGGTCCTAAAACATCAGAAAGTTTTTTTACCCAGCCACGCGAAAGTCTTTCTAATTCAGCCTTTGATAATTTGTGCGGGTCAACTGTAATTCCCCCTTTACCACCACCCATTGGAATCCCCGCTACGGCGCATTTTAGAGTCATCCAGAAAGCCAACGCCTTCACTTCATTTATTTCTGTGTCAGGATGATACCTGATTCCGCCTTTATAAGGCCCTAGAGTATTATTGTATTCTACTCGGTAGCCTTCAAAAATTTTTAGTGTTCCGTCATCCATTGATACTGGAATTGAGATTCTAATATCTCGGTCAGGTATACGAAGACGAGCAATAAAATCATCACCAAAATTTTTAACCTTGGAGACTTTATCTAGTTGATGCATCGCATCTTGGTATGGATTTTGCATATCTTAATATTACACCTAAAAGGCAAAAGGCGTGAAGTATATTTTTAACGCTCTATTAGAATGGCTCGAGCCGGAGAACCATCTATATCAGTAAAGCTTAGTGGCAGACATATCAGTTCATATTCGCCTTCATTTACATCTATAAGATTTAACCCTTCGACTATTGGAATATTTTTATACAGAAGAGAAGTATGCGGACGATGGTCCTTCCCTCCACGCTTTTTGACAGAGAGAGAATCAATGCCGACAAGTAGACTCTCAAGCCCAGCCAAATACTCTGCCGCGTCGCCGTCTAAATATACATAATCATCATAAAATTCCTTGAAGCCACGAATCGAATTTCTGGTTTTTAATAAAATTCTTTCTCCCGTTTTAATGTTTTTGGCTGTAAGCATTTCTTTGGTGACAGATTCTGTGCTTTCTTTTGAAAAATCTAAAACTCTGCACAGTCCGATAAAATTCTTAAGTGGAATTTTATCTAGCGTTAGAGCTCCGGAAATGGCATGTGCCGGAGCATCTATGTGAGTTCCAGTATGCGAACCAAAAGTGATAGACGAGCTGGCTGAAGAAGACTCCGGCATAGACTGATGCAAAGTTACGGAAACAGGAACATTGCCAGGGTATACAATAGTCTGATTATTTAATGGAATCGATATGTCTATGATTTTCATAGTATTTCAGGTTCATCGTCACCTTTTTTTACCGAATGCTGGCCGAACTCTCCCCGCATAGTTGAAATTACTTTTCCTTGATATGAAGGTTTTTTCTGTGATTTTTCTCTCACATCTACCGCAGTTTGAATTGCTGGCATAGAAATATTTTCTCTTTTTCCGGCTTCGACTGTCCACTTGCCCTCACCGGAGGCAGAAGCTCTACCGGAAATTTGATTTAAATCTTTGCCATACTTTTTATAGCCATCGTGCATCCAAGAAACTAAACTTGAGGTAACAACGCTGCCGTGAGAATATACTTCAGTTATTTTTTCCAAATCTAAATCAAATTCCTTTGAATGTCGCATAAGGTCAAAACCTTCAGCAATAGACTGCATCATCCCGTATTCAATGCCATTGTGCACCATTTTCACAAAGTGCCCTGCGCCGGATACACCAAAATATCCCCAGCCACTTCCCAAACATGTATCCTTGAAAAATCCCACAGCATCAAGTTTGTCGTATAATTCAGCTTTGCCACCTACCATCATACAAGCACCACTCCGCGACCCTCCCGGACCACCTGATACTCCAATATCTAGAAAATTAATTCCTTTAGTTTCCAGTTCTTTGCTTCTGCGTATAGATTCACGATAAGGAGAATTTCCGCCGTCAATAATTAGGTCGCCTTTTGTAAGCAATGGCACTAATTCATTAATAACCTCTTCCACGACTTGATGCGGCACCATTATCCATATAGTCCGTGGAATGGGAAGTTTAGATACAACTTCAGCAAGACTTCCTGCGCCCACACCGCCCATGCTTACCACTTCTTGCACACTTTCAACACTCTTATCATAGGCAACGATACTCCACCCAGCATCAAGCAGTCGCGAAACCATATTTTTACCCATCCTGCCTAGCCCAATATAACCAATTTCTTTTTTCATTATTCTAATTCTAACTTTTAACTAATACTTTCGCCAGTTGAACCTTTTTTATAAATCACTAGCGGAATTGCTTGCCATTTTTTAATAATCTCTTCAGTAATTCTCCACTCCGCCATTATTTCAGGAGTGCTTATAAAAATCGTCTGGTCTCCGGTAATACAATCGTTGAAAACTTTTTCGTAAGCGTCGCGCATCTTTACTTGATCGGAAGACACCAAGAATTTTTGAGTGTTTTGCCTGTTTTTAAAATAAACTTCAATAAAAATTTCGTAGATATCGAGAGCATTACCAGCTTCAAATTCAAAGGGCACTCCTTTCCATCGATCATTATCGACTGCGAGAGTAAAACAAAAAAAAGTTTCAGTATTTGAGTCCGATTTTACCCCATTTTCCATTAAATATCCTTCATACTGACCGCGGATTATCTCCGCTTCGGAAACTAATTTAGTTTTTTCAAGTACCTTTTGGCGCACGCGATGTATTTCTCCGTTAGACTTTGACGGATCTTCCATGGCGATAAGGGCCAGCATCTGTAGCATATGATTCTGCCCCACGTCCCGAAGCATGCCGACACCGTCAAAAAAGGAGCCTCTTTTTTCTACTGTTTTGGCATAATGAAAAATAATGCGAATCTTCTCAATATTTTCTTTGTTCCAAGTCGGCTCTAAAGAACTGTTGGAAAAACGAAAGGTTAGAATATTTTGGAGTATTTCCTTGGCCATATAATGGTCTATGCGGAATATTTGGGACTCGTCAAAAAGCTCGCCCAGCATCGCATCCAGCCGTTCGGCGTCTTTGATATCTTTGCCGAACGGCTTCTCCACCAAAACCCGCGTCCACTTCTCTTCTTTGTCTGAAACATCCGGCGCGCAAGGCACGGTTAGCCCAGCAAGAGCTATGTTTTTAAAAATAACTTCATAAAGAGATGGTGGCACAGCCAAATAAAAAAGTTTATTCGTGCAGAATCCTTTTTTATAATCTTCTGCTGATAATTTTTCTCCTAAACTTTTAAAACTTTCGAGATTTTCCAAATCTCCCCGTATATATTTCAAACAAGAAAGAAAATCCTGAATCTTTTTTGTTTCAGGATTTTTGTTTTTCAAAAAAATCGCATCCTTAGTTAAGTCTTGAAAATCAGAATCGGTAAGAGGCTTTCGGGCAAAACCAATAATGTTCAAATCGTTAGGCAACAGCCCCGTAGAGAACATATTGAATAGAGAGGGGGCGAGCTTTGACTGATATAAATCCCCAGTTGCTCCAAAGATTACAAGTGTTAATGGATTTTGCATGCCTTTATTTTACACTTAAAAACTAAAAATGCTATAATCAAAGTATGGACGGACTACAATGGTCAGCATTAGAATACGAGGAAAAAGAAAGAAGCAAAGATTGGTTCTGGGCATTTGGAATTATCATAGTAACTAGTTCTATCGCTTCAGTTATTTATAGCAACTACTTTCTGGCCGTACTCCTTGTGTTAAGTGGAGTATTGCTTGGATTTTTTGCTATTAAAAAACCGGATGAAATTTCTTATGAGTTAACTGATAAGGGGTTAAAAATTTTAGACAGGCTTTACCCATACAAAAATATAAAATCTTTCTGGGTGCAGATGGGTTCATTTACGGCAAACAGGGAGTTAAAATCGAAACTTTTCATAAAATCCGAAAGAGCTTTTATGCCTGTTATCTCGATACCCATAGAGGACGCTTTGGCAAATCAAATTCGCTCAATTCTACTTGACAAAAATGTTCTTGAAGCTGAAATGAAAGAGCATGTTTCTGAAAAAATAATGGAAATTCTAGGATTTTAATTTTGAATTTATTAAAAAAATTGCTACTCTCTAAATACTGCCTTCATCGTTCAATGGATAGGACGTAACTTTGCGGAAGTTAAAATGTAGGTTCGATTCCTACTGAGGGCACAAAAACGAAGTTTTTGTGAGCCGGAGCGCGACGGCGCGAGACAGGGTCGGGAGATTTTTCAGCAGAAAAATACTTGTGACTAGAAACTTGACTTTTATACCTAAAAGTGCTATACTGTAAGGATGGATAAAATAATCAAATTGGGTGGAATAATCGTTGCAGGAACTATATTATTTGGTTCTATGCCTTTTGCTCTGTACGCATACAATACATCTGTTACCACCAACAACGCAACTTACATTACCCCTACCAGCGTTACCCTAAACGGTTTTGTTAGTGGAGGCAATTTTACGCCAAACGCTTCGACGAATGCTTGGTTTGAGTATGGCACAGATATTAGCCTTGGCAGCTCTACCTTCATGAACGCATCTAGTTTTTATTACGGGCAAAGTGGCAATTATAGCGCTAATATTTTTGGACTTACTCCAAACACGACTTATTACTTCCGAGCAATCGCGCAAAATACACAGTCAAGAGTCTATGGAAACATATCTTCGTTTACAACTAAGCTCTCTGGCGCCGGCAACGTAGACAGTGATGCTAATTCTGCTCTGCTTGCTGCCACCACAGAGCCTGCAACTTTTGTGGAGGGTCGTAGTGTGCACTTAAACTCTTTAGTCAGAAATAATACAAACTACCCTTCGAACACTTATTTCGAATGGGGAACAAATACCAATTTAAGCAACAAAACTACCGTAGTGCAAACTGGAGCATTCGTGGCTATCAAGCATGCAGATTTGCTTACTGGGCTTTCCCCCAGCACAACTTACTATTTCCGCGCTGTTATAGAAAATTCTTTCGGGAAAAGTACTGGCTCTATTTTGAATTTTGTTACCAGTGCTGAAATAATCAAAAATTCAACGGAAAAAAACGCAAGCGGCAGCACCACTTTGAATAATAAAGAAAATACTGCGGATACAGAAAAATCCTTAGGGTCTAGCCTTGGGGCAAGTCTAGGAGCAAATGTGCTTAACTCTGGCTCTTTCTTGCCGGTTAATATCTTCGGCTGGCTTCTACTAATTATCCTTACCCTCGTGCTTGTGCTTCTCGGTCAGCATCTTTACAGTAAATTCACAGAAAAAAAGGAAGAGAAACACCTCTAGAAAAAGTATGTTATATTGTTGATATGCGAAAAACTATCAACAAAACAAAGTTGTACATCATCAAGCACAAGGTAGTTTGTGTTTTTGTTTTGCTTGTTCTAGCGACAATAGGATATTGGGGATATAAAAAATTCACAAGCACCGCAGGGGAAATCCGTTATGTCACAGCCAAAGTAGAAAAGGGCGCCATTGTTGTTTCTGTTTCGGGTAGCGGTCAAGTTTCTTCCTTAAGTCAAGTAGATATAAAAGCCAAGGCCTCTGGAGATGCTATCTATTTGGCAGCGAAAGATGGAGAGCGGATAGGCATGGGCGGACTGGTAGCCAAGCTTGATACTAAAGACGCAGAAAAATCTGTGCGTGACGCGGAAGTGAACTTGGAGTCCGCTAAAATTACACTAGAAAAATTGAAAATTGAAAAATCTTCAGAAAACATGAATGCCGACTTGGCTAAAAGTTATGATGATGGCTTCAACACTGTTTCCAATGTATTTCTTGACCTGCCTGATATTATAACGGGCATGAATGATATGTTTTTTAAATCTACCATAAATACCAGCCAGTCAAATACAGACTGGTATGAGGGACAAGTCTCTTCGACTGACCGTGAAAAAGTTGCCTTGTTTAAGAAAAATTTTAGTACTTCTTATGCTATTGCCCGCAACTCTTACGATAAAATCTTAGAAAATTATAAAATAATTTCCAGAACTGCCAGTGGAGAAATTATAGAAACTTTGATTCTGAATACTTACAACACTGTCAAGCTGGTATCCGATTCGATAAAAAATGCAAAAAATTACGTGGATTTTGTGGTTGATTCGTTGAGTAATCTAAATCATGATATTCCAGTCATTATTAATACCCACAAAACAAATTTGAATGCTTACACCAGCAAAGCCAATTCTAATTTATTAAGTCTTTTAGATATTAAAACGAGCATTAAGAGTTATAAAGACGCTTTCTATAACGCTGACTTAGACATAAGGTCTTCAGAACTATCTCTGAAGCAAAAAGAAAATTCCCTGCAAGATGCTAAAGATAAGTTGGCGGACTACTTTATTCGCGCGCCTTTTGCGGGCACTGTAGCTAAAATTAATATCAAAAAATCAGATAGTATTGCCTCTGGTACAGTAGTGGCAACACTTATTACCGAAAGTCAGCTGGCTGAAATTTCTATGAATGAAGTTGACGTAGCAAAAATAAAAATAGGGCAAAAAACCAAACTTACCTTTGATGCGATTCCAGACCTCGGTATAACAGGTGTTGTGGCAGACATAGATGCTATCGGTGCTGTGTCCCAAGGAGTGGTAACCTACATTGTAAAAATAAGTTTTGACACCCAAGACGACAGAGTAAAATCCGGAATGAGTGTAACGGCAGCTATTGTCACGGACACGAAAGATAATGTTTTGATAGTTCCAAACAGTGCCATAAAGTCCCAAGCTGGTAAAAGTTATGTGGAACAAAAGACGCCGGTCTCTGTCAGAATTCCAGTAGAAACTGGCATCTCAAATGATACAGCAACGGAAATAATCTCTGGGCTCAAAGAAGGCGACGAAATAATTACTAGAAGCATCTCTGCCGCTAGCAATACTCCGACAGCGCCAAGTATTTTTGGCGCTAGCGCCCCTGCTAGCAGGGGTGCTAGCGGAAACGTAAGGTTGCAAACCAGATAGAGCCTTAGACTCTATCTGGAAATATATGCTTGAAGTAAAAAATATTACCAAGACCTATAAAACAGGAGACGTTGAGTTTCAAGCCCTAAATGGCGTGTCCTTTACAATTAATGACGGAGAATTTGTGGCTATTATGGGGCCGTCAGGCTCCGGCAAGTCAACTTTGATGCATATATTAGGAGCGCTTGATACTCCGACAGCCGGAACATACTTACTAGACGGACGGGATGTTTCCATTCTATCGGATGATGAGCTTGCAGACATAAGAAGAGATAAAATCGGTTTTGTTTTTCAATCTTTCAACTTATTACCCAGAACAACGGTGCTTCGAAATGTAATGTTGCCTTTAGTATACGCCGGCATACAAGGCATCGAGCGAGAAAAGAGAGCTAAAAGTGCGCTCTTGGGAGCCGGATTAGAAGAAGCTCATTTCGAGCATAAGAGTAATCAAATTTCCGGCGGTCAAATACAGCGCGTGGCCATAGCGCGGGCATTAGTAAATAATCCATCTCTTATTCTGGCTGACGAGCCTACGGGAAATCTAGATTCGAAAACAGGAGAAATTGTGATGGGCACATTTCAAAAATTAAACAAAGAATTTGGTCGCACTATAATTTTAATCACACATGAACAAGAAGTGGCCGAACATGCCGATAGAATACTTTTTATAAAAGATGGGAAATTAGTTGAAGACAGAAAAATCAGATGAAAATAACAGATATACTAAATGAAACTTACAGTGCTCTCTCGGCCAACAAGGCTCGCTCCAGCCTCACTATGCTCGGTATTGTCATTGGTATCGCTTCGGTGATAGCCATGGTCTCTATTGGCAATGGCGCCAAGGCTTCTATCCAATCAAGCATTGAGAGCCTTGGTTCAAACCTCCTGACCATTCTCCCAGGGGTGGTCCAGCCGGGGCGGGGCATCGTGTCCTCTGGACGAGGGGGAGCGCAAACTTTAAAAAATGAAGATGTCGACGTCGTGCGAGCCATAGACGGCGTAGAAGCTGTTTCTCCCGAATCTTCCAGTAGATTTCAAATTGTAGCGAGCGGAAATAATACTAATACCACCGTGACCGGAGCAGTGCCGGATTATATGAATGTCCGCAATATATCCATAGCTAATGGAAGTTTTATTTCAGAGGCAAATCAGAGAGGCCTCGGCCGGCAGGCAGTCCTTGGAGCCACAGTAGCCAAGGATTTATTTCCTGACTTGAGTTCTGAAGACATTCTGGGTAAAACTATCCGCATTAATAAAGTTAACTTCAATGTTATTGGAGTGCTGGCTACTAAGGGCGGAGCCGGATTTTCCGGACCGGATGATATGGTTTTCGTTCCTCTTTCCACGATGCAAAAAATTCTCTCCGGAGCAGACTACCTTTCCATGATGGCAGTCTCTGTGACTGATAAAAATCAAATGGCTATGGTAAAAGAACTGGCGAATATCGCGCTTCTTAATAAACACGATGTAGACGAAGCAGACTTTTCAATAATTTCGCAGGAAGATATCTTGGGTACTTTGACGACCGTCATTGACACATTCACATTATTTCTCGCGGCCATTGCATCGATTTCGCTTCTTGTCGGTGGAATAGGAATTATGAATATGATGCTCACCACAGTGACCGAGCGCACCAAAGAAATTGGTCTCCGAAAAGCAATCGGGGCAAAAAGGCGCGACATTAGCTCCCAATTTTTAGCTGAAGCTGTCATGCTCACATTCATTGGAGGCTTCATTGGAATAGTACTAGGGTGGCTGATATCTTTCATAGTCACTTCTACGGGCATAGTGGCCACAGAAGTGACGCTCTTTTCGGTCATACTCGCTTTCGGCGTATCAACTCTGATTGGAATTGTCTTCGGCTACTACCCTGCTCGCCGAGCAGCAATGCTTAACCCTATAGATGCCTTGAGGTACGAATAAACAATACTGCAATATGACTAATTACTCGATTCGCATAAATAAATATCTGGCTGATAAAAAAATCAGTACTAGGCGTGGCGCAGACGAACTGGTAAAAGAAAAAAAAGTTTTTATTAATGGAAAACTGGCAGTACTTGGGTCTAAGGTAAGTGAAAAAGATATTGTTGAAGTACGAGGAGTCAAACAAAAAGAATATTTATATTTTACTTACAATAAACCTATCGGAATAGAAACAAATTCGCCTAGAGAAGGCCTTTTCCCATTGGGTAGATTAGACAAAAATTCTCATGGGCTATTAATTTTGACAAATGATGGCAGAGTTACTGACCAGTTCTTAAATCCAAAATATTTTCACGAAAAAGAATACTTAGTTAAAACAAAAGAAAAACTCCGCTCGAGTTTCAAAACGAAAATGGAAGCAGGAGTAAACATAGAGGGCTATGTGACAAAAAAATGCACAATCAAAATACTAAACGAAAATACTTTTAGAATAATATTAACTGAAGGCAAGAAACACCAAATACGCAGAATGTGCGCCAACCTTTTTCAAGAAGTAGCAGATTTGAAACGCGAGAGAATTATGAACATAAAACTAGGCAATTTAAAGCCGAACGCTGTGCGAGAAATAAAAGGCGAGGAACTAGCTATTTTTTTGAAATCGCTAAACTTGACAAAATAGGTGCTTTTATGCTATACTTGTAAGACAAAGTAGGTGCAAGAAGAGTAGTAGAGCGTCGATTTCTTAGCGTTATCTATTTGTGTTTAACAACTTAACTAAAACATATCAATGACTGGTACAATAAAAAGACTCACTGATAAAGGTTTCGGCTTCATCACGGCTGAAGGGCTGCAGAAAGATTTATTCTTTCACAGCAATTCCCTGGTTGGCGTAACCTTTGACGAACTCAAGGAGGGTGATGCTGTTTCTTTCGAAACAGAGGAATCACCAAAGGGATTGAATGCTACGAACGTACAACGCGCGTAACTTGTCTCGGCCACTATGGCGGGATATTCACCTTATCAATAAAAAATGCCCCAGCCGGGGCATTTTTTATTTTACCAACCTTGACAAACGGGATTTTTTGCGGGCGGCGTTGTTCTTTTTGATAACGCCTTTTTGGACGGCTTTGTCTATTGCCTGAAAGGCGTCTGAAAGCATCTTCATAGCTTCTGCCTTGTCGGTCTTTGCGATTTTCTCTATTTTCTTGATTATTTCTTTCATCGCTTTCTTGCGTTGGTCGTTGAAGACCTTCTTGCGAAGCGACCCTCGGATGGCTTTTTTAGCTGATTGTGTAATTGGCATGCGTGCAATATAGCAAAAAGCCCAAAAAAATGCAATTATGTTATGATTAGTGCATGATTGGAAGTATTAAAGGAGCGATAATATTAAAGACGGAAAAGTTTCTAATAGTTGAAACAAACGGGGTCGGGTATAAAATAAATGTTTCTCCGGATACATTGTCTAAAGTTAAAAAGACCGGTGAAGAAATAACGCTTTGGACCCATACCCATGTGCGGGAAGACGTTCTTGATTTATACGGATTTTTAGCCAGAAAAGAGCTGGAATTATTTGAAATGCTTATAAATGTCTCCGGCATCGGCCCCAGAGGGGCGCTTTCTATTTTGGGAATCACTTCAATTGAAACACTTAAAAAAGCTATAGGCACAGGGGACACATCCTATCTGACTAAGGTCTCCGGCATCGGCAAAAAGACCGCCGAAAAAATCATAATTGAACTGCGGGACAAAATTGGCGGAGAAGAAGGAGAAGGGACTTTGCGGGGGGAGTTGGATACGCTGGAAGCGCTCAAATCTCTCGGTTATTCTCAAAGCGAAGCCCGCGAGGCGTTGAAAAAAGTTTCTACCGACACGAATATAAACACCAAAATCCGCGAGGCGTTGAAAATTCTTAGCGGTAAATAACTTTTGAAAATATGCCAGAATTACCGGAAGTTGAGACAACGACACGGGAATTAAAAAGGATCATTGTGGGTCTCGTAATAAAAGACGTGTGGACAGATTTGGCAACAAAAGACAAGCGCCAAGGCGGGACAATTGCCAATCCGAAATATTTCGTCATGTTTCGGAAAAAAATTTTAAATAAAAAAATCCTGTTGGTGGAAAGACGGGCAAAAAATATTCTTATCAATCTCTCGGGAGGGAAAACTATACTAGTGCATTTAAAAATGACCGGTCATCTGCTTTACGGCAAATATAAAAAGACCGGAAAAGCCTGGGTCCCGACAGAAAAAGGACCGCTCAATGACCCATATAATAGGTTCATCCATGTGGTTTTCACTTTTTCTCCTTCAACTACACTCAGGACAAGAAATGAAACACATCTTGCTTTTTCCGATGCCCGAAAGTTCGGCAAAATTACCCTGCTTGATACCAAGACCGCGCATGACACCAAGCATCTGAACAACATCGGACCGGAACCGCTTGAAAAAAGTTTTAATTTGCAAAAACTCAAAGAGCGCCTGAATAAAAAACCCAACGGCAAGATTAAAACCGTCTTGATGGACCAAAGCATTATTGCCGGTATCGGTAATATTTATTCTGATGAAATTCTCTGGCGTGCTGGTATTAATCCGGAACGAAAAGCATCAAAGTTAAAAGAAAAAGAAATTAAACGAATATTGAAAGCGATAAAAGAAACATTATCCAGAGGCATAGATTTCGGCGGGGATTCAATGTCCGACTATCGTAACATTCATGGATTGCGAGGAAAGTTTCAGTTGCACCATGAGGCCTATCGCCGCACCGGCGAAAAATGTCGAAAGAAGAAATGCAAGGGTGTCATTAAAAGAAAAGTCATCAACGACCGCAGCGCGCATTTCTGCTCTGTACATCAGAAATGAAAAAGCGAAATATAAAATTTAAAAAGCCTTGCGCAGGCGGACGCGCCGAGCAGTTCGCTGGCGTAGCAACGCCAGATAGATTGCTTTATAAATTTTGATATTTTGCTTTTTTTATATTTTCAGTATTCTGAAGAGCGCGACCCCCAGCGCCACTGAAACATTCAAAGATTCTTTCTTGCCTTTCATTGGAATTTCGGCGATGATGTCGCATTTTTGCAGAATATTTTGCGGAATCCCTTCCACTTCCGGCCCGGCAATAAAAGCATTTTTTGCTTTCGGTCTTACTTTTTTGTAATCAACTGATTTTTTATCCTGTTCTATCGCAATTATTAGAAATTTCTCTCTTTTAAGCTTTGCCAGAAGAGGAAGGATGTTTTTCTTTTGTTCCCAGAGCACAAATTCTTCCGCGCCGAGCGCCGACTTTGCTAAATCCCCCCTTTTTCGCCCAAAACGGTCAAGTGGCGCCGGCGTATAACCCGTCAGATAAATTTTATTTACCCCAGCCGCATCAGCGGTGCGGAAAATCGCGCCGACATTCTCCACGCTCCGAATATTATGCAGTATTAAAATACTTTTCTTCCCCATTTTTTAATTATAGACCATTTTTTACTTTTTCATCCTTTTTTGTTATAATGTCATTGTTATGGAAAATTTCAAATTCATATTATTTTCAATCATTATTTTGGCTGTTTTGGTTCTCTTCGGTTACTGGGCAATTGTTACTATTGAGCCCGGGAATGTTGTTGTGGAAAGACAAAAACAAGCGGAATTGGAACAGCAAAATCAGGAATTGAAAAAAGAAGTGGCGGATTTAAAAAACCAACTTCGGTCTTTACAGAACACACAGCCCGCCGAGACCGCGCCGACAAGCACACCATCCGCAACAATTGCGACTACGCCTACATCCTCAAAACATCAGACCCTGATAAACGATTTGCAAAAACTGATTGATGGTAATGTTTTCATGAAAGAAAAATCCCAAGGCACCCGGGTGGGGACCGTTCAGACATTTTTGAATATATACAATAATACTTCTAAGTTGGTGGACAATGATTATGGCCCGGGCACCAAAACGGACGTAATGAATTTCCAGAAAGCGGAAGGCATAACAGTCGACGGCGAAGCGGGGCCCGGTACCTTCAGGAAGATGATTGAGTGGCTTAAAAAACAATAGCCGAATTTCTTGATTTTCGGCTTTATTTCATATATATTGCCCTAGACGCGCCCGTAGCTCAGCTGGTAGAGCAGATCCCTTTTAAGGATAAGGTCCTCGGTTCGATCCCGAGCGGGCGCACAAAGTATGGGATACTTTGTGCGAGACGGAGGCACGACGGTGCTGAGTCGGGGTCGCGCAAAAATTCAGCAGAATTTTATGCGTGACCGAACCTAGAAAGCTTCAAGTAAAAACTTCTCAAAAGCGCTTTCGGCATCCACTCCTTTTTTTCGGGCTTGGGGCAGGAGGTAGCTTAGCCTGGCGGCAAAATCCCGCAACTGTTCTTCGGAAAATTTACTAAAATTGCCTTTCAAAATCATATCCTTTATTTTCCAAAAAAGAACGCCAATAAGTTCTTCCATTCCGACCCCTTTGTCCACCGCCTGACGGAAGTAAATCCACAGGTTCAGTTTGTCTTTTTGGCTGAAAGCGTTGGCTACCAAAAAATTGTCAAATTTTTCCTTTTTCTCTTTCGGTAGTTCAAACACATTGATTTCCGCGCGTGCTTTTTTGAACGCATCCAGAACCGACTTGTTTAGTTTCCCCTCCACAAAAATGAAAGAATTATCCGATTGGCTCATCGGGTTCAGTTTGTCGAGGATAAAATCCCGCACCTCCTCGCGCTCCAGGACGTCCCGAAAAAGCACCGCCGATATGGGGGAAAAAAGGCTGCTGCCGGAATAAAAACTTTCTATCTGCGTTGGATTAAAATCATTTCCGTTCACAGAAAAAGTTTCCATGCCCGGAGGTAGGGATTTTATGAATTTTTCGTAACTTAAATTCTTTTCTTTAACATTATCCCCGGAAAAAAGGTACAGCATAAGTATTTGAATTTATATTAAAATCTAACCGTTTTCTTATATTCCAAATAAGGAGTTCCGTATTTTTCCACCAGAATTTTTTCTTCTTTGTTTAAGAAGACAAATTTCCCGATTATAAAAGAAAGAAGCGCAGACAAAACAACAAAAAAAGAGTTGGTTATAATTCCGAATCCAAACATCAGGGAAAAAAGTCCGGAATTGGTGGGAGTTCTGGTAAAACAATAAGGCCCGTGGCAAAAAGTCTCCTTGCTGATGTTTTCTTTTTTTAAATTACGCGAGGTAAGTTGCGCCCAGAGTATTAAAATACTGCCAAATATTAAAAGAAAGGCGCCCATCGGTGCCATGAAAGAACTTATAAAAATTTTAATTTTAAAAATAAGATCCAGGGTGACGCCAACCAAGAATAAAACAAAATACATGGAATAGGAGTGCGCCAAGACCTTGTGCACATTATGTTTATGCTGATTCTCCCCACTGTTTGCCATCTTTATATTCTATCACAAATATTCTATTTTACTTCTCCAAAATTGTCTCCAAAACCGGAATGAACTTTGAGCGGAATATCGGTTTTGTAGCGCAAATATGACCTGGTAAGCACTTTTTGCATCGCATTTTTTATTATTTTTTCAGCTTCGGGTAATATCCTCTCTTCTGCCTCGTAAACCAGTTCGTCGTGAATCTGAAGCACTAAATGAACCCGGTCTGTCAGCTCTTCCCTTTTTAAATCTTCTTCCGCGTACCGAATGGCCAGTTTAATGATATCCGCGGCGGTGCCCTGAACCGGCGCGTTGATGGCGGTGCGTTCCGCCATGTTTTTTAAGAAAGGAATTCTGGAATTAATGTTCGGGAAATAACGGCGGCGGCCGAAGAGAGTTTCCGTATAAGAATGTTCCGTAGCGAATTTTTTTACTTCCTCTAGATATTTCCACACGCCGGAAAATTGATTGAAGTAGTTATCGTAGAATTTCTGGGCTTCTTCCCGCGTGCTTGCCCGTCCTCCGGCGTGGCCTCCGAGATTTTTCCTTAAAGCGGAAACCCCCATGCCGTAAATGATGCCGAAATTTATTACTTTCGCTTTCCGGCGCATTTCGCCGTCAACACGTTCAAGTGGAACACCAAAAACGAACGAGGCGACCCCGGCATGAATGTCTTTTTCCTCCCGGAAAATCTGAGTCATTTTCTCGTCACCCGAAAGCATCGCCACGATGCGCAATTCAATCTGGCTATAATCAAAAGCCGCTAATTTATGGCCCTCTTTGGCTATGAAACCGCTCCGGATTCTTCTGCCGAGTTTGGTTTTTATCGGCAGGTTTTGCAAATTCGGGTCTTGTGAAGAAAATCTGCCGGTAGTGGTATTGTTTTGTAAAAATCTGGCATGCAGCCGATTGTCTTCTCCTGTCATCTTAGGAATTACGTCAATGTAGGTGGAAAGCAGTTTTTGCAATTCTCGGTAAGCTAGTATTTCCTTGATAATCGGGTTATCGGTTTCCAATTCTTCCAAGATAGAAACCCTGGTGGAAAAAGCTCCGCTTTTGCCTTTTCTTTTTCCGGCCTTGATGCCCATTTTGTTAAAAAGAACTTCTCCCAGCTGTTTGGGAGAATTGATATTGAATTCCGCGCCGGCCGTTTTGTAAATCTTTTTGGTTAAAATATCAAGTTCCTTGTGATACTCCCGAGACAGTTTTTCAAAATATTCCTTGTCTACCAAAATTCCATAATCTTCCATTTCTTTCACAATGGGAACGATGGGGCGTTCTATTTCTTCGTATACTTTATGGAGGTTCTTTTCCTTTAATTTTTTGAAAATATGTTCGTAAGCGGTCGGAAAAGAATTGGTTTTGGCAAAAAACAGGATATCTTCCAGTCCGGGGTTCGGCAGGTCCGAATTGATAAGCCAGAGGGCAATGCTGGCCTCTTGTAATTTTTCTGGAGAAATTTTAGAAAGTAAAGTTTTCTCGGGTCCTCGGTTCTCCTCAAAATCTGTCTCTGGGGCAGATTTTGACCCAATCCCCGCCAGACCAGCTCCAAAACTTTCTTTCTCAAATTTCTCCTTATTCCCGTTACCGAAAAAATTTTTCAGCCGCAAAAGCAGGCTACGGAATTCAAAATCGGAGAAAACTTGTTCTATTTTTTTCACATCTGCATTCTCCCAAAAAGTTTTCGGCGGGACGGAAAAATTAACCGGCGCATCGGTGCGGATGGTTGCCAGGGTTTTTGAAAATAGGGCTTCTTCTTCGTTGTCTTTTAGTAATTGCACTATTCTCGGACTAATGCCAATTTCTTTAAATCGTAACCCGTAATTTTTAATTTTAAATTGCTTGTATATTTCCTCAATCGTCCCAAATCGGACTATTAGGTTTTTGGCGGTTTTTTCGCCGACCCCCTTGATGCCGATAATGTTATCCGAAGGGTCGCCGCAAAGCCCTTTGTAATCCGGCAGGAACTTGGGCTTGAATCCGAACCTCTCCACGACTTTCTCCTCGTCATATAGGATGGTGTCGTTAATTCCTTTCTTCAGGGTATAAACCTGCACTTTTTTATCATCAACCAATTGCATCGTATCCATATCTCCGGAGGCGATAATAATTTTCAGTTTTTTGTCTTTTTTGTATTCCTCGGCTATTGTTCCCAGAACATCGTCGGCCTCAAAACCGGGAGAATCGTAAATCGGTATGTTAAATGCCTCAAAAATCTGGCGGGAATTCTTCAGTTGTGCTATCAGCGCCTCATCGGCTTTCGCCCGGCCTAACTTATACCCCTCATAGGCCTCGTGTCGGAAGGTTTTTTGCGGCAGGTCATAGCAAGCGGCAATAAAGTCCGGCTTGAGCTCGGTAATTATCTTCATCAGCATGCTGGAGAGTCCGTAAAGCGCCCCCGTCGGTTCGCCCTTGGAAGATAAAAATTCCGGCAAGGCGTGATAAGCGCGGTGGATTATAGCGTGGGCGTCCAGTAGGACCAGGGTTTTGGTATTCTCCTTCATTTTGTTAATTATAACAACAAATGAAGAGCATGAACATATAAATTTGTTTGATGTCTGAGTGCTGTTGTTATATGGTAATCCATATAACTTTAAGTTATACTTTATTATAAATGGCTAAATTTGACGAAGAAAAACAGGAAAGGCAGCTAGAAGATCTGCGCAAACAGGAAGAAGAACAACTGGTGGCAACTCTGGCGGAATCTAAGTACGGTCTTCCTTACATTGATTTATACCGCCTGGGAATAGACAACGAAGCGCTCCGGGCAATTTCCGAAGAAGAATCCAGGGAAATGCATGTGGCGCCTTTTAAGCTTTTTGGAAAAAATATTTTTATCGCCATCCGCACGCCTTCTGACGATCTTCAAAAAAAATTAAAAGACGACATGGAAAGAAAGAATTTGGTTCCTGTGTTTTATATGGCATCAACCGCCAGCATAAACAAAGTTTGGAATAGGTACAAGGAAATTTCCATGGCCGAAAGTTCAAAAATCGGCGGTTTGGACATTTCCGGAGAGGTTCTCCGGGAAACGGCAAAAAAAATAGAAAAAATACAAGACATCCAAAAAATGGTAACGGAAGCGCTGGAAGGAAACAAAATCCATAAAATTTCCCGTCTGCTTGAAATAATCCTGGCCGGCGCCATCGCCATCAAGGCGTCCGACATCCACATTGAACCGGAAAAAGAGCGCGGTCGGTTGCGTCTGCGCTTGGACGGCATACTCCAGGATGTAAATTTCTTCGGGTTGGACGTGTACCGCCTGATTAACTCTAGAATCAAGCTCCTTTCTGGCATGAAACTGACTTCAACTATTGCGCAAGACGGGCGTTTCAATATTATGGAGGGTTCCGACGAAATAAGCATCCGCAGTTCGCTCATTCCCGGGTCCTACGGCGAGTCAATCGTGATGCGCATTCTGGACCCGAAGTCCCTGCAGGTAGAACTGGAAGAACTCGGAATTGAGCCCTATCTTTTCGGAATCGTAAAGGAGGAAATAATAAAGCCGAACGGACTGATTCTAGTCACCGGCCCGACCGGCTCGGGAAAAACAACCACTTTGTACGCCTTTCTGCGGAGAATATATTCGCCGGAAATAAACATAATCACCATTGAAGACCCGGTTGAATACCACCTGCCGGGCATAACCCAGACCCAGGTGAATACAGAAAGAGGATATACTTTCCCGGAAGGCCTGCGTTCTATTCTACGTCAGGACCCGGATGTAATCATGGTGGGAGAAGTTCGTGACGGAGACACGGCGGAAATCGCCGTCCAGTCGGCGCTGACGGGCCACATGGTTTTCTCCACCCTGCACACCAATAATGCGGCTGGAGTCATCCCCCGCCTGATTGACCTTGGAGTGAATCCGAAAATCCTGGTCTCGGCTCTGTCCATTTCCCTGGCCCAGCGCCTGGTCCGCAAACTTTGCGCTTTCTGCAAGAAAGAAAAGGAGGCCTCCCTGGAAGAAACAAAAATAATAAAAAGAATTTTAGATGGAATGGAGGCGGAAGGCAAGAAGGCCTCGGATTATAAAGTAAATCCCGAAGGACCGTATAAAATTTTCACGGCTCCCGGTTGTGACAAATGCAATATGACCGGCTATCACGGCCGCATCGGCATTTTTGAAGCGATCAGGACCGATGAAACAATAGAAAAAATAATCCCGGAGAATCCTAGCGAGCGGGAAATTAAGAAAGTAGCCAGCGTTCAGGGAATACTCTCCATGCGCCAGGACGGGTTAATAAAAATGTTGAATGGAATTACATCCGTTGAAGAAGTGCAAAGCGTAGTGGACTTAAACGAAGAGTAGAAAACAAAAAAAGCATTAATCTCTAAACAATCCTTTCGGGGCCGGGCCCCAAGAGTAACAAAATATTATAGGATAGACCCAGCAAACTAATTAAAGCGCCAGAACGTCCTATGCAAATTCGTATAACCGATGGCTGATTGCTTAGAGATTAATGCCTTCTTTTTCAATACCAACAAAAATCTATAAAAGAATTATACTATGGGGGCCTTGTCCCCAAAATGCTATAATGTTCATAGACATGTTAATATTGTGTTGATAAATGTACTACTCTAATAGTATAGCATATTATAAAACTAATGTCAAGGAAAACCCCAAAAGAAACAAGCAATTCCAACTCCGAAAAATCGGCCAATTTTGACGACTCTTTCCTGGACCAAACCCTCCGCCCCACCCGCTGGGAAGAATATATTGGCCAAAAACATATAAAAGACAACGTTAAGATCCTGCTAAGGGCGGCCGAAGAGCGCGGGCACATCCCCGAGCATGTTTTGTTCTACGGGCCGCCGGGGCTCGGGAAAACCACCTTAGCGCATCTGATAGCCAAAGAAACAGGCCGGCAGATGAAAATAACTTCCGGGCCGGCGATTGAAAAAGTGGGTGATTTGGCTTCCATTTTAACCAACCTATCCCCCGGCGACATCCTTTTCATAGACGAAATCCACCGGCTGAACAAAATGGTTGAGGAAATACTCTATCCGGCGATGGAATCCGGCGTTCTGGATATTATCATCGGCAAAGGCCCTTCGGCCCGCACCATCCAGCTGGACTTGCCCCCATTTACTTTGATTGCGGCTACCACTCGGGTTGCTCTGGTATCCTCGCCTCTCCGTTCCCGTTTTTCCGGCGGCGTTTTCCGTCTGGAATTTTATTCCAACGAAGAAATTGAAAAAATTATACAAAGATCCAGCAAACTCCTAAAAACAGAATTGGAAGCCGAAGCGCTTAAAGAAATCGCCAAGAGAAGCCGTTTCACTCCGCGCACCGCGAACTACTTTTTAAAACGCTGCCGGGATTTCGCCCAGGTTCATAAAAAAAGTTTGGATCAGAAAACTGTCCGGGAGGCGCTCAACATGCTGGCGGTTGATGAAATCGGCCTGAATCCTTCCGACCGGAAATTTTTGGAAATACTGATTGAAAAATTCGGCGGCGGGCCGGTGGGACTGAAAACCATTGGCGCGGCTATGTCCGAAGAGGAGGCGACGGTGGAAGAAGTGATAGAGCCGTATTTGATTCAGCTCGGCCTTTTGGAGCGCTCCCCCCGCGGCCGCGTGGCCACCAATAAAGCATATGAGCATCTGGGGTTTGCCCGGCCGGAGAAAAAACAGGAAAAATTATTGTAATATAAGGTCAAAATTTAAGGGTGTGGATAACTTTGACTTTACAATAAATTTTTGCTATATTAAAAATGATCGAAAGATCACAAACTTTACTGCTTAGGGGCTCCGCAAGGAGTCCCTTTGGCTTTTTATAAGTCATTTATTTTGTCCTTTATACTCTGAGATAAATCCCTTGACCAACAAATAAACTCTTTAATCTTTTTTACATCAAACACAAAAGTTCCAGTATCATCCAATTCTGTAGAAACTTTTCCGGAAGTGGCAAAAATTACCGCATTTTTACCATCGTTTCTTATTTGATTCACAGGCCCGGCAAAATCACTGTCAACACTCCATGGTAATGTGCACACACATATGGCGGTTTTCGGATAAACTCCGAGAATGAGCATTAGTATGGCTAAAACAATCAAAGAAGAGAGAATGAGATGGGTTCTG
>Ga0076237_115_pt1 | contig 24792 bp, 28 predicted proteins | sample RifGroF1_FD_67705 | JGI IMG/M metagenome (GOLD analysis project Ga0076237, IMG submission 67705) | Parcubacteria (Nomurabacteria) bacterium GW2011_GWF1_42_40 | reverse complement strand
AGTATTTTTTGGGAAGGCCTGGTGGCATTGAGCGTAGCTTTATCTTTAGGGCAATGTCTTGATTCGGACTTATGGTAAGAGGAGCCTCCACGACAAGATTTATCGGTGTAGAATTAATGTTAACTTCATAAAATTTCTCTTTTATAAAAATAGCGTTAGACCCCGCCACCCGATACTCAAGAGTTATTTTTATCGGGCGACTGCTTCCTTGTTCGCCAAAAAGCACTATTTTTAAATTTTCATTACGGACGGCTCCGGACGGAATTGTCCCAAGCGATACACGAAGACGCTCGGTTTCGGAAGACAGATCCCCTCTGGAACCTTTCGGATATTCCAAAACAAGATCAACCAGATCAAGCGGGGAATTATTTCTGTTGGTAATTCCAATAATCAGTGGCAGTTCTTCTCCACCGGCCGTAAAATTATTTCCGAGAATAGAAATATCAATATTGTTGTTGGAAACGGTGTTGCCTCCGGCAAAAAAAACATAAGATGCGTACAAACTTGTTAAAAGAAAAAAAACCAAGGAAAAAATAAAAAACTTGCGAAATACGGAAGTTTTCATAAAAAAGTTTTCTTTAATATTGCTTTCGGTTTTTTCCCTGGTTTTCCAGGAGTCCAGGACTTCTTTTTTGGTTAAATGGGAAAAACTGTCCCGGTGCTCTATTTTGGTTTGGTAATTCTTGCTAAAAAGCTTGCTTTTCAGTTCTTCCACCCTGTTAAGTTTGTTTCTATCGCCTAGTAACATATATGAGATTGTAGCACTTCGGACGAAATTTTGAAAATTTTCCGAAAGATATTCTATAGATGCGTCTCTTTTAAAGCTTTGTTTATCTGGCGCAGAACTTCTTTTCTTGACTTAGATGCTTTAAAAATCAAATTCGGCTCAAACGGAGATTTAACGAGACTTTGCAGCATTTCATTGCCACCGATGTATCCCAAGTTATTGAGTATGCGCAAAACAATAACCGCTTCAATGTTCCGCAAATCCTCTTCCTTCTGTGCTGTTTCCAGAACCGACAGACCGTTTATCAAGTCAATAAATAAAGTTTCGTTCGGTTCAATACCGGCCAGGAGCCTTTTTAACAGATTCGCGATATTAGAAACAACCGCAAAAGTTTCCGGATTCTTGGAAAGTCGTTCCAATATGTTCCCTTTAGACGCACTCGTTACTCTCCAGAAATCCTTACCCTGCACCAGGTCAATTTTCACACAGGCAAAGTCCTGCAAAATAAAGCGTAGCTTTGAAGACATTTTGCGCACGCCTTGGGCGGAAGCGTAGACCATCCCCAGGTTGCGGGTAAAAATGGAATAATACCTTCCGGATTCCCCGAAATTCTTGCTGCCTAATATTATTCCTTCGGTGTGGTAAATGTGATGCATATAGAATTATCCCTTTAGGCCCTTCAGAACTTCGAGTAGCGCTTGGTGTTGCGGAGTAAGCTCTTTTTTGACTATATCCAGGCTAATAGCATTCCATTTTTTCTCCAACTTGTTTTTGAGTAATTTTATCAAATCCCCAAAAGGCATTTCCCTGGTGTATCTTGTGGTAATGATAAACCCTTCAATAGAAATAAATTTGTAACAGTCAGCATTGCAACAAATTTCTGATTCCGTGGAATAAAATTTTTCAACTCCGTGGTGCTCCAGCACACAATGACGAATGTTTTCTTTCTCTTCTTCGGATAATGATGATTTCTCTAGCAACTCATTTGTTTTTTCAAGACCCATTTGGACATGCTCTTTTTGGCGATTTTCATTGACCGCCTGTCCCACCATACAGTCCATCAATAATGTTCCGGCTTCCACAATATCAATGTTTGCGCCCAATTTTTTTGCGAGTTTCTTGCCTATTTCTGTGGTGAAATCTACCTGCATCCGTGCAGGTATCTTTGTTTTTTCTATTTCACCGTACGCTAACTTTCGTACCTCTTTTAGAAAATCTTCCATACTTTTATTTTATCATGGTTCTAAAAAATCACCATGATTCCGAACTAATCAATTAAATCCCAAATTATATAAATAAAATAATGATAGTATAATGATAGCGACCGCTATTATTATACTAGTTTCTATGCTATAAACTAAAACTATAAATACTATAAATGAAAAATTATAAGCGGAAAGCTCTTTCTAAGATTTCCCTGTTTGTTATATCCTTGGCGAGAACAAAATGAACATATTTGCCCACCTTCCAATAATTTGCCACGAAATCGATTTCTTCTTGACATGGATACGGGTAAACCCACACACTATCATTTAGTTTTATACACCCAAGTTCCTTTAGTTTTTCCCGCAAAGAATCACGGGCTGACTTTTTCTTTTCGGGAATATCAAAAATAATCATGCGAAAATTTCTGTCCCATATTCGTGGTTTTTTTATTTCTAGTTTTTCATAATTAAATCGCAGAAAAATATTTTTACCGCTCTCAGTCAGGACAATCTTGGTACAACCATCACTTTGTTCTTCAAATTCAACTAATTTCTGTTTTCTAAGTTTTAAGAAATAATAAGAAATATTTTTTGGCTTTTCGTTTAAATGGAAAATTTCTTTGACAAGTAGTTTGGTCATTTTATAGCTTGTTCGTCGGTTGGAAAGAGCAACTGTGATGCCGATCCCCATGCCCAGGGCGCGAATTATTTTTCCGCTATTGGATTCTTTATCAATTATTCTCATACATTATCAATAATAACATAATGATAGCGGTCGCGTCTATTATATTATTACTTTTCTGTTGTGTTATGTTATTTTACAATGAAATTCCTTAACCCGACAACTATCGGCGCTACAGATTCATTGGTAATGTCTTCTGGCTTTATTTTACATTTGGCGAAAATCTGCTTTTCTATGTCTCTTAAAGCATTTTCAAACCGTTTACGTTCCGATGTCATACCTGAATGATGCGCGTATCGTTTGCTCAAATCTATAAATCGCTCCTCTAAGCTTACTATGTCAAAAGGACTTACTCTTTCATCGGCGTAGGCGACAATCTTTTTGGCAAAATCTTTATCCAGAACATTGCTGGGAGCGCCAAAAAAACTTATGGAATTAATCAATTCTAAAATTCGCCCGCCCATACCGAACTCGAGCGCAATTTTATTATTAGCGTCATGGTCATTGTTACCGTATTTTTTAATATATTCGTCTTGAACTTTTTGCCAATATTTCATCCCCTCCGGTTCATTTAATTCCGGGAAATAATCAAGTTTAAATTTCACTATATTCCCCATATCATGAAGTAGGCAGGCCGTGATAATTTCTTTTTTCGGCAGTGGTTCGGTAAAATTATCGCAAATCAAGGACGCAACAGCCGCCACGCGAAACATATGTTCCTGCAAACTAGGCATTATTTTATATTCTTTGTAAATTTCCGTAATTTTTTTCATTTAAAAAATTCTTCTATTTTTTCTTCCAGTTCCTCCGGAATGTCCACAACGACAAAAGGATTTTCCTTAAGCAGATTCTTCTTTTCGTGAAGCCCCCAACTTACACCGATGGACTCTACGTTGCACTCTTTTGCCTCTTTGATATCCCCCAAGGTATCGGTAATGAATACGGATTCTTCCGGCGATAATTTATATTTTTTGAGAATTGTTTTAATTTTAAAAACTTTACTACGGTGAACATCCGCGCCCAATATATCGGTAAAATATTCGGATAAATTCTCTTTTGCCAAAAAATCTTTGATATATGAACTGTTGGTCGATGAAACAACCACAAGACGGTAATTTTTAACTAAAGACAAGATTAGGTTATGGAGCGCATCATGCATAGTTAGGGCATTCAACCCTTTTTCATATTCGCCGTAAAAATCATCCGCCGGCAGGTGTTTGCCTTCTTTTACGGCTTTTTCATATCCTTCATGAAAGTTTCCATTTGAATATTCCTGGTAACTTTTCCAAGTTAAATCCTTGTTTTTTATTTTATGAATTTGATAAGAAAGCTCGTTTGTATTTACCAGCACTCCGTCAAAATCAAAAATCACCAATTTCATAATTATTTTTCAATTTTAACTTTAAATTCCAATTCGTCTGCTCTTAAAATTTCCCCGTCATTTTTTTTGAATTTCACCCCGGAAGCAAGCACGGTCTTTTTTATGTCCGCTTCAAACTTGCAAACCAATTTCCTGCCCACATCGTCGGTATCAAACAGAAGCGTGACCACATCATTCGGCGTTAATCCCATTTTCTTCCTCATGTCTTGCAGCGCGCGCGCCAATTCCCGGTAATCGCCTTCCTCTTTTAATTCCGGGGTTATGTCTGCGTCAAGATTTACTTTATTAATACCTATTTTTATTTTTAAAATATAAACGATATTTTTAATATTTAATTCGTCTTTTATTATCTCAATATACTCGTCGGACAATCTCTCTGCTATGATTTCTAAGCGATTTAACGGCTGGCGAACCCTTATCCCGGCTTTCTGGCGCGCCTCCAGGCCGAGAGTTACGATATTTCTGACTGTTTTCATTTTCTCTAAAACTTTCGGTCTAAGAAACGAAAAAAGTTTAAACGGCTTGGTTGGCCAACTTGCCAAATGCACGCTCTTAACATCATTCTCATTTTTTAATTTCAGCCAAATGTCTTCTGCCGCAAAAGGCGTCAAGGGAGCCAAAATTTTGGCCAAACTTTTCAAAACAAAATAGATGGTTTGTTTCGTCTCTTTATCTCCCTCTTTTATCCGTTCCCGCGAACGGCGCAGGTACCAAGTAGAAAGGTCGTTGATAAAATCACGGATTGCTCTTGCCGGCTCAAGCAACTTGTAATTGTCCATATTCTTCGCGGTTAATTTTATCAATTCATCCAATCTGGCTAAAATCCAAATGTCCAAAATATTATCCGGTTTCGGCCTGCCGCCTTCTTCCAATGTTTTATCCCGGTAAAGTTCGTAAAAAGCAAGCACATTATAAAGCAGACCGAAAACTTGTTGATAAAGCAGGGCAACGGTTCTTTCGTCAAAATTTTTGGATTCCCCCGGCTGATTAATCGAATACATCCAAAGGCGAAGCGTGTCCACGCCGTATTTATCTATCATTTTCCATGGGTCAACGACATTGCCAACAGATTTGGACATTTTTTTACCCTTGACGTCCAAAAGGTGTCCTAAGCAGATGACATTTTTATATGCTTTGCCGCGTCTCATCAGCACGCCGACTGCGTGCAAGGTATAAAACCATCCGCGTGTCTGATCAATCGCTTCCGAAATGTAGTCAGCCGGATAACCCGGCCCATTTACCCATTTTTTGTTTTCAAATGGATAATGATCTTGCGCAAAAGGCATACAGCCGGAGTCAAACCAGACATCCATCACTTCTTTTGTACGCGTTAATTTTCCGCCGCATTTACATACCAGACTCACTTCATCAATATACGGCTTGTGCAGGTCAAGTTCGTAATTTTCATTATGCGGAAGGGGGATAAAATTCAGTGCTTTAACTTCGCCAGTATTTAACATTTGCCCTTCAGTAAAATTATTTATGGACAAACCGGAGGTAATTTTTTGTAAAACCCAAATAGGATTTCCGTGCGAAATTATCAAGATATTTTTATTTTCATAAGTTTTTTCCACTTCATAAATAAAATCACCTGTTCTTTTCCAAACCAACTTTATATCTGGCTCATTGCGTTCATGCAATCTATCTTCAATTATTACCTTTTCTTTTTTTAGTCCCAGTTCTTGTCTTACAATTTCAGCCGTTTCTTTGGTTCTTAAAAAAGGAGAGGAAAAGATAGCATCAATTTTTGCGCGTTTTAATTCTTTAGAGGCGATAATTATTTCTTCTCTCCCCTTGTCTGTCAAGTGATTGTCGGGGTCGCCTTTGGGGTCGTCCAAATGCTTGGCATTATCAATGGCTTCGCCGTGTCGCATCATAAAATATTGATTGCCGGATTTCTTTGTTTTTTCTTTTATTTCTTCAATACTCCCCACTACTTCCGTCTTTTTGCAATCATCGCAAACCCACACCGGTAGCGGCGTTCCCCAATACCGTTCGCGGGAAATTGCCCAGTCCTTTATCTCCCTGAGCCACTCGCCGAAGCGTCCATTCTTAATATACGACGGTTCCCAGTTTATTTTTTTATTTTCACTAATCATCTCTTTTTTAATCTTCGGATCGGACATTTTTATATACCAAGAATCGCGCGCGTAATAAATAAGGGCGGTCTTACAGCGCCAACAATGCGGATAGGCGTGCTCGTAATTTTCCTTTTTAAAAAAGAGGTTTTTGTCGGCCAGATATTTGATAATATCCACATCCAGAGTCGGCTTTCCGTTGTCGTCTTTTTCTTTTACGAATCTACTTCCCAAAAAACCGGTCCCTTTCATAAATTTGCCTTCGTAATTTACCAAATGATGTTTTGGTAAGCCGATTTTCGTTCCAAGTTCAAAGTCGTCTTGCCCATACATAACAGCCGTGTGAACCACTCCGGTGCCGTCGTCTGTGTTCACGAAATCCGCAAAATAAATTTTAAACATTTTATTTGTCGATCCTTTTTTATTTTTAAGCTGTTCTTTCAAATACGGAAAAAGTGGTTCATATTCCAAACCGACCAAGTCTGCCCCTTTTATTTCTTCCAGAATTTCATAAGGTTCGGCAATTACGGAAAGCCGGTCTTTGGCTAAAATAAATATCTCATTCCCAATCTTTGTCCTTACATATGTAATGTCTTTCCCAACCGCCAAAGCAACATTACCCGGCAAGGTCCAGGGAGTCGTCGTCCAGGCGAGGACGTAAGTATTCTCTTGCCCTACAATTTTGAACTTTGCCGTAATGGACAAATCTTTCACATCTTCATAGCCCTGCGCCAGCTCGTGGGAAGAAAGCGCCGTTCCGCAGCGCGGACACCAGGGTACAACTTTATAATCTTTATAAAGAAGTTTTTGCTCGTTTATTTTTTTGACAATGTTCCAGGCGGATTCAATGTAGTTGTTGTGGTAGGTAACATAAGCATTCTCCTGGTCAGCCCAATATCCCATTCGGTTGGTAAAGTTTTTCCAAAATTCAACATATTCCCAAACACTCTCCCGGCACTCTTTGTTGAATTTGGCAATCCCGTATTCTTCAATCGCTTTCTTGGAATTAAGTCCCAGCTTTTTCTCCACTTGGAGTTCCACCGGCAATCCGTGTGTATCCCATCCACCTTTTCGGCGCACGTGGTAACCGCGCATGGTTTTGTATCTGGGAATCGCATCTTTGAAAGAAAAAGGCACCATGGTGTGCAAAACAGGCTTGGAGTTGGCCGTAACCGGACCATCGTAAAAAATAAATTCTTTCTTGCCTTCTGTCCGCTCCAAAGATTTTTCAAAAATTTTATTTTCCTTCCAGAATTCCAAAACGCGCTCTTCACGAAGCGCGGCATCGGATTTGGTATTTTCTTCTTTTTCAGCCATTATTGGCTGATTTTAGCATAAAATCTTTATTTTTACATCTTCACTGGAGTTTCAATACCAAGAAGATGCAGCCCGGTTTTCATTACAAAAGAGAAAGCATAAGTGAGCGCAACTTTATATGGAGAATTTTTATCCTCTTTGCTGGCAATAACGGTATTCCCGTAGAAGCTGTTAAATGCGCGAGCGGTTTCTATCAAATAGTTGACGATATAGTGCGGCTCATATTTCGAGACGGAACGGAAAACGATTTCCGGAAATTTGTACAGCAATTTCTCCACTTCAAAAATTTCAGGCGGGAAAGCGTGAGGATCCGGTAAAATATTTTCCTTCTGCGCTTTTTCCAAAACGGAATTCGCCCGCGCATACGAATACTGGAGGTAAGGCCCGGAATCTCCCTCAAAGGAGATGGAACTTTCAAAATCATAAATAATGTCACCGCCGATGGATTGCTTCAAGATAGAGTATTTTATCGCAGCTACCGCCACATCCGAGGCGATTTTCTCCCGCTCCTCGTTTCCGAATTCACGGTCGGTCATTTTCTCCAGAATTGCATCACGAACATCGTTTAAGAGAGATTCTCCCGTAATCACATTGCCTTTCCTTGAGCTCATCTTGCCACCCACGAAACGCATCATACCGTGAGTAATATGTTTCATTCTGTTTTCATAATCCGGGTGGATAAACGAGATGGCCTTCGCAACAACGCGCATATAATCCATCTGTTCGTTGGCGGTAATAACAATAGACAAATCCATTCCGGGATTTGTTTTGAATTTTTCTTCGGTCAAGCCGAGCTCCTTGGTTTCATAAGTTGGCAAATTAGCGGAAGTGATGAAAACCCGGGTATGAAATTTGGGGTTGTATTTTTCCGCTTTAAACACAATAGCGCTGTCTGACTCTTCAAAAACTTTGTCCATATTGTCCTTCACGATATCACGCCCGATATCCGCCATAACGCTTTCCAAAAAATAATAATCAAATTTTGTGCCGAGCATCCCGTAGAGGTCTTCAAAGGCCTTCATGGTGACGTCAAAACCCCATTGATATATCTCGTTTATTTTTTCGTCGGTTTTGTCGTAGAGTTTCATGTTTATGGCGTCTATTTCTTTTTTGACGCCTTCGTCCGTCTCGTACATTTCCGCTCCGTGCGCGTAGGCGCGGCCAATATTGGCTGCCTGCAGGTTGTATGAACCCGCTTTGCTTTGAAGCTTTTCGTTTTGCATCAGGCCCCAAATGGCTTTGGCTACGTGAAGCCCGACATCACCCTGGTAATTTGCCCGGGAAACCGCCGCGCCGGAATGCTCCAGAATACGCGCGATAGATTCCCCGATGGCATTGGTCATCAGATGCCCGATATGAAAGGGCTTGAAAGGATTCGGGTCGGTGTATTCAATCATTATTTTTTGACCGGAAAAGACATCGTTCTTGCCGACCATTTTTCCTTTATTCAAAATTTCCTCAATTGAACCGGAGAAAAACTTACGGGATAAATAAAAATTGATAAACCCCGGACCGGCTGACTCCACCTTTTCCAGATTTTTATCCGTATTCAAGCGCAATATCTCGGCAACTATTTTATCCGACAAGTCCTTCGGGTTGGTTTTTATGTTTTTGGCAATAGCGAGCGCCACGTTCGTGGAATAATCGCCCATCTTCAAGTCCGCTGGATGTTCCAGGATAATATCGCCGACCTCAATGCTTAGATTTTGTAGCGCGTCTTTTATTAGATTTTTTATGTTTTGTTCCATAATTATTTATGTCCAGTACTTCCTTCGCGCCCGATATCCCTAACTGTTTCGGAAATTTTATCCGTTTCTAATATCTCGCAGTGTTCAAACTTTTGGATTATCATTTGCGCCACTTTATGACCTTTTTCTATTATAACTTCTTTGTCAGAAATATTTAAGAGATTCATGATTAATTCACCCCTGTAGCCGGCATCAATCACTCCGCCCATAATTTTCAATCCCAAATTAAAAGCAATACTGGATTTGTCCCATACTAGCCCCACATATCCCTCCGGTATTTCTATCGCCACTCCCGTACGCACATGCATCTGCTTGCCGGGCGGAAATACCACATTTTCCATCGCATAGAAATCCATCCCGGCGTCCCCAGGATGCCCGTGCGTCGGCAATTTCGCGTCCTTATGCAGTTTTTTAACTTTTAAAATCATAATTTTCCATGCGACGCTTGACGCCATTAAGAAACATATCCGGGTTTTCTTTTATCATTTTTTTAAGCTCACCTACTTCAAACCATTTCACCTCGGCGACTTCCTGTCCCGCTATTTTAAAATCATTAAATCCATCTGGCAAGGTCAACAAAAATTCTTGAGTAAAGTAATTCCACTTTCCGTTTGAGCGTGTCTTGGTCCCTAATCTGGGATGAATGTTTTTTAAACCCAATTCTTCTTTGGCCTCTTTTAGAATATTGGATTCATACGTTTCCCCTTCCTCTATTGTGCCGGCAACCGCCAGACCCCACTTGCCCGGATCATGGGACTTATCAAGTGCACGCCGCGCGAGTAAAATTTCTCCCTTACCATTTGTAATCCAAAGAGAAGAAACATGATAAATTGCATCAAGGTTCCTGTCATTCCTGTCTTCATGCCCTATTATTTCATCCTGTTCATTTACAATCGAAATTCTCATATTATTATTTAATTATATATCTTTTCTCCACCAAAAACCAACTTAGCATTAGTGTACGACCGTTTGTTAATGCTATAATAAGCAGATGGAGTATAAAAAACAAAGGATAGGAAACACAAAAAAGAAAGTGCTTTTACTTCTGGTCGCAGGACTTGCGCTTGGCTTGACTAGGTCACCCAAGAAGCATTGGTGGATTTTAAAAAAGATTCCAAAAGAGTGGAAAAATATAAACCGTCAAGCACTAGAACGAGCAATTAATTCTTTATACGTTTCCCACTTAGTTCGAGAAAAATATAACAAAGACGGCACAACCACCCTTGTACTAAGTGAAAACGGCAGGCAAAGAGCTCTAAGGTTTAACATTAATAAGATGGAAATCAGGAAACCGATTAAATGGGACAGGAAATGGAGAATAGTTATGTTTGATGTTCCAGAAAAATTAAGAAGGTTGCGAGATTCTCTGCGTTTACACTTCCGAGAAATAGGCCTCATTGAACTTCAAAAATCGGTCTTCGTGTATCCTTATCCCTGCAGTAAAGAGATTGAATTTATTTTGGAATTTTATAATGCCAGAAAGTATGTACGTTCTATTTTGGCTGAAAAGATAGATAATCAACTTCATTTAATGGGCAAGTTTGGCTTATGCTAATTTAGCATTAGTGTACGACCGTTTGTTAATGCTAAATGGGTTTTAGGGCTTGATTTTGAAGTGTTTGATAATCATATTGGCGACCTTTTGTGGTGAAAGATTTGTGTTATCTATTACTAAGTTGTGCTTTAATTCCGGGGAAGTGTGCCAATCCTTGGTCTTTAATAATTCCTTAAGAATTTTTTTATCCTTTAACTTTCCGAATCTTTTTCTTGAGTCCGTACTAACACGCCTTAACAGTTCCCTGTCGGCGGCCTTCAGGTGTATCGGTAAAAATCTCGCTCCCAGCCTAGTGAGTTTTTTCTTATGGTTTTGAACAAATTGCTGCTCGGTAACGCCGCTCGGATATACAAAATCGTGCGAATAGGTATAAGTCGTGACCAGACTAATCCCGGCTTTTACTGCTTGTTCCATCAAGTAATTCCTTAAAAATTCCTTCACATTCCCATTTTCTTTGGTTCCACGAGTAAATAAGTGGTCAACCACATCATTAATAGCGTGATTATGGGTTAGTGTGTATTGAAGCTTATTTGACAGAACTTTTGCTACTGTCAGTTTCCCCGCCGCAATAGGACCGTACAAAAAAATAACAACCGGCTTTTTATTTTTTGATAATTTTTTTGATTTTTTCATAAACTTTTGCGTGGATATTTTCCCGGGTATCCAATTTGCCGTTTTGCATACATTCTATCTTTATCCATCCTTTCTGCGTTTTGGCGAGCCAAAGCGCGCTCTTTCTGGAATTCTCTAAAAATCTAACGTCTTTTTCATGAACGTCCTTTTTCTTACCCAGATATTTTCTCCTTTTGTCGTTGCCATCCCGCTTGCGGATTAATTTCAAAACTACCGGAATCGGCACATTTAGGTAAAACACCGCATCCGGCCTGGGAATTTTAAAAACTTCATATTCCATCTCCGCCAGCCACCCGAGAAAGCTCTCCCTTTTTTTGGTATTCGTAATCTTTCCACCCTGATGGATTTGATTAGCGCTCGCATACCTGTCAGCGATGACGATATATCCTTCCTTCAACCATTGTTCAATTTTATTCTTGGATTCAAAACGGTCAGCGGCATAGAGTACCGAAGCGATTTTTGGATGCACTTTCACGAAATTATAATATTGCTCGGAGAGACAGTGTCCGATGAATTTGCCGAAAAAATTGGAGGAGTAGTCGGGGAAATCAACAACTTTTACTTTGTATCCGTCTTTCTTTAGATGCTTTATCAAAAGTCCGGCTTGGGTAGCTTTGCCGCTCCCATCCATGCCATCAATTACTATCAATTTACCCTTTTTTACCATACAGGAAATATACCAGAAAAATATTTATTTTCCCAATTCTTTTAACGCTTCGGTGGCGTAAAAACGCACATTCGGTATGAGTTCCATTTTTTCAAGTTCTTCTGTGTTTACCCAACGGGTATGAGTCCTTTCATGTTCGTTCGTGGAATCGGTAATCTGGTCGGTGTCAGCCGTGGCAAAATAAACAAAGGCAATGTGCTCATGGTTCTCATTTACCGGATGCCGGCCAAGGTAGCGCGGAGGTATGAGATATTTATATCCGCGATTTTCTGCTTCGCCGTTTTTGGGACCGTGCGCCTCTCCGACAATCTTCACCTCTAGCCCCACCTCTTCCTTCACTTCGCGATACGCCGCCTCTATCGGGTCTTCGTCTAGTTCAATGTGTCCACCGACGGAAAGCCAGATATTGTATTTGTCATGCATACGCAAAAGAACTTTGTTCTTGTGGACAATAAAAACTTCCACGCAGTAATCTATTTTGTCATGTATATGAGGCATACTATTTCAAATCAAATTTCATTAAAACTTCTTTAAAATATTTATCCGTTGGCTCAAGATTTGAAATATCTTCCAATGAGAGCCATCCGACCTGTAGTTCCATATTATCTCCTTTTGATAATTAATTCTTCTACCGGTTTCTTTTCTAATAAATTATTAACTATCTTCTCGGCAACAAAATTTGGATCCATAAGTTCAATATAGTTTTTGGGCTTGCTTTCATCAAACAAATTCGTTTGCATGCCTCCTGGGTAAACCCCTAATACTTTAATTTTTTTTCCATCTACTTCTTTTGCGAGAGATTGTGTAAACCCTGTTGCTGCAAATTTGCTTGCGCAATAGGCTGTTTCGTTTATTTTTCCATTTAAACCACTGGTTGAAATAATATTTACAATTAAACCAAAATTCTGCTTCCTCATTTGAGCTAAAGCAATCTTAGACCCATAAACTGTACCAAATAAATTAACCTCCATTAAGTCATGGGCCCTTTTCCAATCAGTTTCTTCAATTGGTTTATGAGGCAACCAAATACCGGCATTATTAACCCAGATATCTATTTTACCGAAATCGTTAATAACTTTTTTGGCCAAAGCCTCAATTTCATTTTCTTTTGTAACATCTGCTTTTACACCAATAATCCCATTTTTTAAATTTTTAAATTCCCCTTCTCGGGAACAAACCACGACTTTTGAGCCGTTTTTTAAAAAACAAAGAGCGAGAACTTTTCCTAGACCTTTACTTCCTCCTGTTATTACAACTACTTTATTTTTTAAATCCATCCCGGTAGTAAAATTTTAATAATAATATTCAGTGGTTGTGTCTCGTAATCAAAAATTTACTACGGGACAAGTAATTTTTATACAAATTTTTTCGGTATCGGAAATTTTTTGGCAAGTTTTTTGATTTCTTTGTGCACCGCTTCTTTTATTTTTTTATCGTCCTTGTTTTTCAGGACCGTAATCATCAATTCCGCCACATATGCGCATTCTTTTTCTTTAAACCCGCGAGTGGTAATGGCCGGAGTGCCGAAGCGGATGCCGGAAGGGTCCAGTGGTTTTCTGGTATCCCCGGCAATTGAATTCATATTAAGAGTAATACCCACTTCGTCAAGTGCTGTCTGCGCCTCTTTGCCGGTCACTCCTAAAGAACCAAAAACATCAACTAAAATAAGGTGATTGTCGGTTCCTCCGCCTATCATGCGAATATTATTTTTCTTAAAAACTTCCGCCATTGCTTTGGCATTCTTCAAAATTTGCTTTGCGTATGCTTTATATTTCGGCGTCATTGCTTCTCCGAAAGCGACTGCTTTGGCGGCGATAGTATGCATATGCGGACCGCCCTGAATGCCGGGGAAAATAGATTTATCAATTTTCTTGGCGATTTCTTCGTCTTCACGGGTAAGTATAATCCCCCCGCGCGGACCGCGGAGAGTTTTATGTGTGGTGGAAGTAATAATATCAAACCCATCGTCAAACGGATTACGAAGAACGCCCGCCGCGATTAATCCGGCAATGTGCGCCATGTCCGCCATCGTGACCGCGCCCACTTCGCGGGCAATCTCCACGAATTTTTTATAATTCAGCGAGCGCGAATATGCGGAAAAGCCGGCAAGAATTATTTTCGGTTTGTGTTCTAGGGCTATTTTGCGTAAATTTTCGTAATCAATCTCGCCCGTATCCGGATTCTTCATCTTGTAGTTAACGAATTTATAAATCTTGGCCGGCAGGGTCATCGGATGCCCGTGAGTCAGGTGTCCTCCGTGAGACAGATCCATACCAAGTACTGTATCTCCGGGAGAAAGAAGCGCGGCATAAACGGCCAGATTGGCGGGAGCGCCGGAACGCCGGAATGCGGCTGGACATTGGCATATTTGCATTTAAAAAGCTTGCAGGCGCGCTCTATGGCCAAACGTTCAACAGCGTCGGTAAAATCTTGCCCGCCATAATATCGGCGGCCGGGGGAACCCTCGGAATATTTGTTGGTAAAAACGGAACCGTTGGCCTTAAGCACATCTTCGGAAACATAATTCTCTGAAGGAATCAGTTCCAGTCCTTTCGCCTGCCTTTTTTCTTCGCTTTTGATGAGTTTTTCTACTTTCTTATCGCGCATATTTTCATTCTATCACAAGAGAACACCACTGTCCCTAAAATATCGGTCCGCAGAATTTGCGCCCCGAATTGGATAAGAGTGTCAAGCACTTCCGGGTGGGGGTGTCCGTATTTATTATCTTTCCCGTTTGAAATAAACGCGTAAACCGGAGAAACCGCTTTGACAAAAGAACCCGAAGTGGAAGAACGGGAACCGTGGTGTCCGACTTTTAAAACATCACTTTTGAGTTCCGCCTCCTCATATTGGGAGAGAATAATTTTTTCGGTTTTGGCGGAAGCGTCACCGGTAAGCATTATGGATGTCGCGCCATAAGAAAGCCGAGCCACCACCGACCCGTCGTTCGTCGTCCAGCCGGAAACATCGCGGTCGGGAAACAAAATATCAATAAACGCGCTACCGCCGATATTGAGTCTCATTCCCTTTCGCGTCAAGATATTCGGGATATTTTGTCTTTTTACTTCTGTTTTTAGATTCTGGAATGTCTTGGAGTCATTTAGCGTTCCCGGCTCAAAGACCGCGCCAACTTTATAATTTTTCAAGATGTCCGAAAATCCCCCAATGTGGTCCGCATCCGGATTGGTTATGACGATAGCGTCAATACTCCGGTCAAAAGGCAACATTACGCGAGAGAGCGGACCCAGAACCCGGCGCGCCGGTCCCGCGTCAAACATAATTTGTGTTCCGGTCGGCGATTCTATGAAAAGCGCGTCTCCCTGGCCGACATTAAGCATGGCAAAGGTAAGACCCCGGCGAGAATCCCGCCAATCCAGATAAAAAAGAAAAATATTTATTATAAAAAGCAGAAAAACAAAAAAGAGCAATCCGTGTTTTTTTAATTTGACTAACATGCTACAATACTAACATCTGTCCCGTTGGAAATTCAACAAACGGGATATAAGGAAAAAAATATTATTAATTAAAATTTCTAATGGGATGAAAAAATTTGAAGAATTAAAATTTAATATTGGAGAATTAAAGGGCATTTCGGTCAAGAACATTGAGGAGCATTTGAAGCTCTACGCGGGTTATGTGAAAAATACAAATCTAATTTTGGAGAAAATTCCTGAATACGAGAGCTACGCAAAAGAGGACACTTTCGCGCCTTACGTTGTAAGTGAAATTCAACGCAGGTTTAGCTTTGAATTTAATGGTATGCGGAATCACGAATATTATTTCAAATCGCTGGAAAGCGGAGCAAAATCATTATCCGCAAATTCTCAACTAAAGACAGCCATAGAAAAATTTGCCCCGTCTTTTGACGCCTGGCTGGCCGGCTTTAAAACGCTCGCCATGACTCGCGGAATCGGCTGGGCGGTGCTTGGTTATGATAAAAAGACGGAGCAACTGGTGCATATCTGGATAGACGAACAGCACCTGGGCCAATTAAACGGGGTAGAATGGGTATTGGGCATTGATATGTGGGAACACGCCTTCATTTACGACTATCCGACTTCGGAGAAGAAAAAATATGTGGAAGCATTCTTCGCCAATCTTAATTGGGAAGTGATTGAAAAAAACTTCAAAGCGGCTCAGTAAAAAATTTTTTCATGCTTCGTCCAAAAAGCCGGTAGGTAAACCAGCCATAAATTACCAAAACCAATATAATCGGAAAATTTGGAATGGTAAAAGAAGCAAAAGAAACACCGGCCAGGACATTGATTACACCAAGTTCCCAGTGAAGCAAAAGATACGCAATGTAACCGAGCGGCGTCGCCAGAATGTGCGAAATTATCCCGGCAAAGCCGGTGAAAAATCCAAAAATCATGGTAAGCGGTATAAAAGGAAGAATCAGAACATTGGCAGGGAACGCCACCAGCGACAAGTTCCCCATTTTATACAGAACAAAAGGCAGAACAAAAATATAGGCGGCGAAAGTGACCGAAACTACATCCCGCAGCTTGAAAGATTCCGGTACCCATAGAAAATACTTCTCTACCTTGGGCGCAAAGAATATCACGGCAATTGTCGCAATGAATGAAAGTTGAAAAGAAACATCATAAACAAGCACAAACGGGTTAAAAATAATCATTAAAACACCGGCAAGTATCAACGCCCGTGCAACATCATAATTTCTGCCAGTAGCGCGGGCAATAAGCGCCAGGACAGCCATCGTGCCTGCACGCACGGCAGTCGCTTGTCCGCCCGCCATCACTACAAAAAGTAAAATCCCGAAAATACCAGCGCTAAATCCAAAATTGCGCGGCAAAAACGCAAATATTTCCATAATCCATTCAGCAACAATCGTCACATTATAGCCGGAAAGCGCTACGATATGTATGGTGCCGGTATCTATAAATCTCTGACGCATCTCTTGTCCGAAAGAAGAACGTTCGCCGAGAATTAACCCACCCATCAACAGATTTTCGGGTTCAGGAATGGCAAAATCCATTTTTTCCAGAAATTTTCCCTTGGCGAAAAACAGCGCGCTTTTGACTATGTTGCCGTTCCCCCTCGAAACAATTTCAATTTTCGAATAGCTCATCACATATAAAATCCCATCCTTGCGCAAATAATTCACATAATCAAAAACTTTGCCTTGGTCGGTGATAAAATTTTCCGGCTTTTTGAGAGTTCCTTTTAAACTTATCTCGTCTCCATATTTATAATTCTCTTCCAAGCCAGTTGATAATAAAATTTTAACTGACACACTTTCTGCCATGGCAGAGTTTGTGTCAGTTTGGACAAGTTTTGCAAGAAGAGTCAATTGCTGATTGTTTTCTTTAACGTTCGGTTCATCCACGATTTTTCCCGTCAAAGAAACATTTTTGCTGACTTTGGACTCGAAAACGACAGGGTTGGGAGTATCAGCTATATCAAATCTAAACATCCCAACTGAAAACATCAGGACAAAAATTGAAATTAAAATTCCTAAATTCTTCTTGGAAACAAACGCAAAAAACAAAAACAGGGCAACAGAAATCACGCTAAACAAGATGGTCAAATAAATATTTACAAAAACAAAAGAGCGCAACAGCACTCCAAATATAAAACCGAAACAAACTGAATAGAAAGCCCAATCACGCATTTATTTTTTATTTATATTTTTTAAGTTCTACTGGTTCTTCTTCCGCAAAACTTGTCGCTATTTCGTCCGCCCGCTCATTGTATTTGTTTTCGTTATGCCCTTTTACGTAAATCCACTTGATTTTAAATTCCCTCGTAAGTTCATACAATTCTTCCCAGAGTTTGCGATTTAAAACCGGTTTTTTGGCGGCATTGCGCCAATTATTTTTCATCCAATTTTCTATCCATTCGGTAATTCCCAAAATCACATACTTGGAATCGGAAACAATTTCAATATTATACACAGGCGTTGCCTGTGTATTTTTTCGTTTTAGATATTTAAGGGCCTCTATCGGCGCGGTTAATTCCATTTGGTTGTTGGTCGCATGTTTTATATACCTACCTATTTCATGCACGCGCCCTTGTCCGCCGTTATTTTGCGGAAGCAAAATAACGGCGGCCCAGCCGGCCCTTCCCGGATTCCCCTTCGCCGCCCCATCGGTATAAATGATTATTTTGTCTTTTGTCATACCTATACTATATCAACTATCCTTAACTTTAACTCTTCCTTGCCACGGAAACGGGAAAGGTCAAAAGTCGCGAGCAGGTTTACGGCAAGACCTTCAGAGAGAGTATTTTTGAAAGAGTCAATATTGGAGAAAAAGGAAACGGCGGCGGCTTTATGCCCGTCGGAATCGGAAAAAGCGATTTCTAGGTGTTCCCCTGAGCCGTTTTTGCCGAATTTTTTTATTTTTTCTATTTTCACGCCCGGAAACAAAAAGACGGGCTTCGGGTTCCCGAGCCCGAAGGGTGACAATTTTTCTATCTCGCGCCAATTCTTCATATTGACCTCTCCTAAATCGGTTTTTATGTCAAAGGCCGTGGCTTCTTCCGGCTTTGTCCTTTTTAATTTCCCGAAGGAAGCGGAAAGCGCGTCTTCCAGAAAATGACAGTTCGTGCCCGCCGAAATCCAAGAAAAATTCTTTGGTTTCGGTCATCAACTCAACCACCGAGACCGATCCGTCGCTTCGGCAAGACCCTTTGATGCAATCGTTCTCGTCCTTACCCCAGACAAAAACGGGCTTTTGGTGTTCATCGGAGATTTTCCCGGCCACCAAGCCCAGGATACCCACCCGCCAGCCGGGGTTGCCCATCACTATCACTTCCCTGTTCGCGTGGGTCTCAAATTTTTTATTCACTTCCCGCATAATTCCGGTCACAACGGTCTTCCGTTCGTCGTTTATTTTGGACAGATGGTCCGAGAGCGCGCCCGCTTCCGCCTTATCTTCCGTGGCTAGAAGCTCGTAAGCCCGAAGAGGGTCATCCATGCGCGAGGCGGCGTTCAACCTCGGGGTCACCATGAAACTGACATCGTCCTCGGACAAATGTCTTTGGCTGATGTTTAGCTTGGCGAGAAGTTTCGCCAGTCCCGGCCGGGGAGATTTGCGCAAGACCTTCATCCCGAAATACACCAGGGCCCGGTTCTCGCCCAGAAGCGGGACCATGTCGGAGAGCGTGGCCAGGCCGGCCATGTCCAGCATCCATTTTTCCCAGCCGTCTTTGATTTTAAAATATTCGCCGTATTTTTTTACAAAACCCTGGGCAAGTTTAAAAACGACTCCCGCCCCACAAAGCATTTTCTCCGGGTAGTCATCCGTTTTCGGGTTCAAAATCGCATAGGCGCGGGGCAAATCAACGGAGGACTGCCCCCCTTCGCCAAAACTTCGGCGGGGTAAATGGTGGTCGGTAATGATGACGTCAATGCCTAGAACCTCCGCCTGGGCCACTTCCGCCGCTGCCGTAATCCCCAGGTCAACCGTGATTAAAAGCGTTGCTTTTCCTTCGACGAATTGCTTGATTGCGTCAAGATTGAGTCCGTATCCTTCGGAATTCCTTTGGGGGATGTAAATTTCAAAATTTTTATACCCTATTTTTTTAAACAAGTCGGTCAAAATAACTGCTCCGGGAATGCCGTCGCAGTCATAATCGGCATAAATGACTGTTTTTTCGTTCGCCTCTATGGCTTCAAAAATCCGCACGCAAGCTTTCTCCATATCTCGCATTAAAAAAGGATCGTGAACATCCCGTTCATAATCCGGATTGAGGTATATGTCGGCTTGCGCCTCGGCGGCAATCCCTCTTTTTTCTAAAAGCGCGCGCAACAATTCACCGTACTTTTGCATGAATTAAATTTTAGCATATAATAGGAGAAAGCAGAATAAAGTTTTCAAGGGGTTTTGGGCGCGGCGGCGCGAAAACTTCAGGATTTTTTAAACTTCAAAAAATCCGTACTGGCAAAAATTTTATTCTGCAAAAATTATGGAAAACTGCATTTTTTGTAAAATTGTAAAAGGAGAAATTCCCTGCGCGCAGGTTTTTGAAGACGGGGATTTTCTGGCTTTTCTGGACATCCAGCCGGTGGCCAACGGGCATCTCCTGATTATTCCGAAAAAGCATATTGTTTGGATGCAGGACGCCGAAGACGAAGTGATTACCGGGATTTTCAAATTGGCTAAAAAATTAATGCTGGCGGTAAAAAACGGAATCGGGTGCGACTATGTCCAGCTCTCCATTGTCGGCAAGGATATCCCGCATTTCCACATTCATCTGATTCCCAGATACTTAAACGACGGCTTTCCGCAATTTACGACAAAAAGATACCACGACGGCGAAATGGAAAAGGTCGCGAAAAAAATTATTTCAGCGCTCTGATTTTTTGGTTAAATTTGATTAAAAACGATTTTTATACTCAAAACTCTGCTATGGCAGATAAAAAAGTATAAGAGTATTTAAAGATTAAAAGAGGTGATTTGGTAACTCTTGGCTAGTCTCAGCGCTTTGAGATGTCTTTGCAGGCGAATACGTTTTATATAGGATATAAACTCCTCCGGTAAAGGAGAGGGTCCGACCCAAACACTTTTGTGTATCATCTCGTACCCGAATTTTCGCAAATGAAACCTGAGCCACTCCCTTTCGGCTTTTTTATTCTGTGGAATGTCATACATCACAATAAGATTTTTAGGAGCATCTTTCGGAAAACACGATGAAAAACTTTTCATAGAATGAAGCTTTCGCTCAATATATTTCCTACCGGCAAGAGATATAATTGCCCGATTTTCTCCCTGCAAAATATAATTTTTCTTTCTTAATTTGTATACGGCGTTGCGAATAGATTGTTTTTTGTAAGGGCTGAAAGCGGGCAAGCCGAAAAGACTTACCAGCACGCCCTTGTATCGAAGGCGCGGTTTCAAAAGAAGTTCCAAAATTTTCTCTGATAAATTCATATCGAGTTAATCATACCACCCAATATACTTAAAATCTAGCCATGGCATAAATTTAAGTATGTGTGGGTGAAAATGGCTTTCAAAAAGGGCGTTGCGCGGGCGGGCGACACGTCAAACTAAAAGCGGCTGAAGTGCCGGAAGCTCCTTGCCGGCTAGAAATTCCAGAGTCGCGCCGCCGGCTAAGCTGACATGCGAATAGTCATCCAAACTCGCGTATTTTCGCGCGACATCAATCGTGTCTCCACCAGCTATGATCGTTGTCCCCGCCACCTCCTTCATGGCATTTAAGACAGCCCTTGAGCCCTCCGCGAATTTTTCATCTTCAAATTTCCCCATCGGCCCGCCCAGGAAAACGGTGGCGGATTTTTTTATTATATTGGAAAAATTTTCCCGAGTTTTCGGCCCGATATCAAAGGCAGACCATTTATCCGACATTTTCTCTGAAAAAATATCAACGATTCGCGTTTCGGTCCCGTCGGACACGACAATATCTTCCGGATACACAATTTTATCCCTATATTTTTCCAATATTTCTTTCGCATACAAAACCCAGTCCCTCTTTTCGCGTTTTTTCGCGTCCACGAAGATATCTTCAACGAAAGAACTGCCGAGATTTTTGCCCAGCGCTTTCAGGAAGACATTGGCGACCGCTCCGCCGACTAAAATTTTATCCGCGATGTTTAATAAATTATTCACCGAATCAACCTTGTCGGAAATTTTCGCCCCGCCGATTATCACCGTGAAGGGCCTTTTGGGACTCTCCAGCAGGTCGGACAGCATATTAACTTCATGCTCCAGATAAAGACCCGCGACTGCCGGCAAATGGCGCTCAATGCCGGTGGTTGAGGCATGCGCCCGCATAGCCTGGGGAAAGCCGTCAAAAACAATCAGGTCTTTTCCGAGACAAAGTTTTTTTGAAAATTCATCGTCATCTTCCGTTTCTTCCTTGTAAAATCGGACGTTTTCAAGCATTAAAATATCTCCTTGCTTCATTTGAGAAATTTTTTCGTCAACCAAGGGACCGATGCAGTCATCCACTTTGAGAACCGGACGGTTTAAAAGTTCGGAAAGTTTCCGGGCGTGAGGAGTGGTGCGCAGGTTCTCCACGACCTTGCCGTCCGGGCGTTTGACATAGGTAAGAATTATGATTTTGCAGTTTTCTTTCAATAAATATTTCAGTGTCGGAAGTGTCGCCCTAATGCGCATATCGTCGGCCACTTCAAGCGCGCCGTTTATTTCTTTAACATCAATATCATAAGGCGCGCGGTAAAGAATCGTTTTTCCAGTCAGATTTATGTCGTTTAAGGTCTTAAGTTTCATTCCGAATTTTCCGCTATTTTGATAATCTCCATGAATTTCTTGGTGTCCAGGGAAGCGCGACCAACCAAGAGTCCCTCCACGCCTCCGTGCCGGAGAAATTCTCCGGCATCTTTCCCGCTAACCGAACCGCCGTAAATGATTCTCGCCTTGGACGAGTCCGACCCGAATTTGTCGGAAAGAATTTTGTGAATAAAAATAGCCATTTCCAAAGAATCCTCCGGCGTGGCATCTTTGCGCCCCGGAGTGCTGGAAATCGCCCAAACCGGCTCATAGGCGATGATTACTTTGACAATTGAGTCCTTGGAGACCCCCATCAGGCACTCCTCCAACTGCGATTTAACCAGATTAAAATAACCGTGGCCTGTGTCCCGCTCGCTCTCCCCCACGCAGAGTATCGGGCGCAGACCGGCGGACAACGCGGACTTTATTTTTTTATTTATGTCCCCATTCCCCTCGCCTAGGGCACGCCGTTCGGAATGACCCAGGATTACATGCCGGACGCCGAGATTGTAAAGCATTTCCCCGGACACTTCCCCGGTAAAAGCGCCCACCTCCCCGAAAAAAGCGTCCTGCGCGCCCAAAGATATTTTTCGGGATAATTTTTTCAGTCCTTCTATATACAAAAAAGGCGGGCAAATCGCCACTTCCGTTTTTTTTATGCGGGAAATTCCTTTGGCTACGCCGGAAAAAAGTCTTTCCGCTTCCTGAATTGTCCGCGGATTCATTTTCCAGTTGCCGATAACGATACGTTTGCTCATGCGGTAAATTATACCATATTGGCCAAACAAAAAACCAAAACCTTATTTTTTATCTCTAATATTCTCAATACCACAATAGCCGCGGCCGTGGTTATTGTGGAATGGTTAATTCGGAATGTTAATATAATCTAGTTTCTAGTTAATCTTCTATAAATCTCGGCCGTCGGGACTCGGCGTTAACGGTCACCGTCGCCGAATCGGAGAGGACGGTCAGGGTGCCCGCAACCCATTTGGAAAGATATCCCGGCACGCCTTCACCAACAACATTTGAACCCGTTTGGGCTTTTATCCAGAATACTTCAAAGTTTAGGTTGAACAGAAAGACAATGATGGCCAGAAGCAAGAGAGTGGTCGTCAAGAGGGGAGACGATAGGGTTTTTTTTATGCGTTTGTAACTTTTTTTAATCATAAATATTTTTCTATTTGCCTAGCCGGTTGTGACTATCTCGGGGAGGACCTTTTCCACATCCTGGGCAATGAACTAGCCTCGCCGTCCCAATACCGACATTGCCGCTGATTGGTGAAGCCGATCAGTACCCATGCATGCACAACGGTCTGCCATTATTGATCGCTATTTGTGTGTCTCCAGAGTTACAACCACTGCCAGTATATAGTATGATTTCCGATCCTCCCCATGGACCGATTCGAAGGCCATCACTTGTCCGAACCGCTCCCGCTACGTCTAGCTTCACCCCAGGACTCGTCTTCCCGATGCCGACGTTATTGCCAAGCGGGTTTATTGCTAATGGTTTTGACCCAAATGACTGTATCCATCCATAAGAACCGGAAATGTATCCGAGAGCTGTTCCCGAACCAGAAGGAGAGCCACTACTTGTATTAATAATTCCACTAACGTCTAATGCATACCCTGGACTCGTCGTCCCGATGCCGACGTTGCCGTTGTTATAATTGATGTGCATCGCGTTAATGGGGCTTGCTACCGTCCCCACGTAAACGTTCAGGTCTCCATAGTAAGAGGAGAATTTGGCAGCGTAACTGCCTGCTCCGTTCAGGAACCTCAGCCCGACGGTCGAACCTGCAAACGTGCCGCCACTCATGGTGTTGTCATATGTTCCGTCCGTGGTCGTTGTAAAGGTCGGTGAGTATATGGCACTGCCAAAGTAGCCCGTTGATGAAACATTGAGCGATCCGTTCACATCCAACTTCTGCGATGGACTCGCCGTGCCTACCCCCACATTTGTCCCGCTGTCATAGATGATGGAACTCCCGATGAAATTGGATGGGTTCTGGGCTCCGGCAAAGCGGGCGACATAGTTGAGCGTGCCTTCGCCGGTAATCGCGCCGACAGCGGCTAAAGCGCGCTTAATCAGTTCGTGGCCTCTGGGACTGACTGCATTGACCACCAAGAGAACCGCGACCAGCGACAAAGTTATATTGATGTAAAACACACTTGACTTCCTTTTCATAATTTTGTTTGACCCGCCGAAGCTTTAGGCGAAGGTGGGTTGATTGTTTTAATATTAATAATTTCTTTTTAATTCGACTTTATTTTTTATAAAATTGTTACTTTTGTAATTCTATCACTCTATGTCGTACATGTCGCAGGTAGCCGTGTAGGTGGTTGTGGTAGTCGGATAGACGACGACACTGCCTTCCGGCGCGCCGCCCGTATCAAAATTGGTTCCGGTGCAGGTTGTGGCGCAGGAAGTCCAGGTAACCGTCACCGGGTCTCCGGCGGTAATGGTCGCCGGTTCGGCGGTAACAACCACGGTTGAAGGAGCACTGCAGACCTGGCTGGAGTCACCCACGCAATCGGCTCCGCCGTTGGCCGGGGCGGGATTGGTGCAGGTGCGGGTCTGGGTGCCT